>Ga0209403_10001628_pt1 | contig 28780 bp, 22 predicted proteins | sample ArcticOcean_MG_C_8_FD_187440 | JGI IMG/M metagenome (GOLD analysis project Ga0209403, IMG submission 187440) | Marine microbial communities from western Arctic Ocean - ArcticOcean_MG_CB11_86 (SPAdes) (version 2) | ecosystem: Environmental > Aquatic > Marine > Oceanic | place: Arctic Ocean...
TTAACAAATTTATGCCCAATTCATAGGGCATACCCCTGAGGGGGAGGCAATTGCCTCCCCCTCTTTGTTATTACATTGCGCATTAAAGCAAGAAACCGAACACGAAATATTTGGGAAAAAACTTTCGTTCCGGTCTCTATTCTGTAAAAATATAAGATAGATGAAGTCCTCTTTATTGAACCAAATAATTACTTTTATAACTGCATTACTAATCCCTTTAAACAGTGCCGCCTTCGCTGATGTACTCGTCGATTTAGATATCACAGGCGCTGACCCTGGCCCATTAGATACCATTGAAAACACGGGATCACTCGAAGGTGATTTCGAAGCAGAGTTCGACATTCCAAACGTTGAGACAATTGACGGCGTCAATGCCATTACCCTTGATGGAAACATGGACTGGTACGTAGGACCAGACTCGTCCCCACTTGCTGGCAGTGCTGACCGATCAGTCGAGGCCTGGGTATGGAACCCTGCAGTTCCGGAAGAAGAAACAATAGTCGCATGGGGAAGAAGAGGCGGCCCTGACGCAAGTAATTGGTCCATGCTATACGGGAACCATGGGACATGGGGAGCACTCGGCGGTTGGGGCGGATCAGCTGACATGCCATTTGTAGCTGGCGCTTCTGAGGCACCTTCAATTAACGAATGGCACCACCTAGTTCTCACATATAACGGCCAAACTAATGAGAGAGCCATCTATGTCGATGGCGCTCTATCCAACAGTGAGAATGATGGAGCCATTTTAAATACTCATGAAACAGACACGAACGGAACTGTACTTCCAATAGTACTTGGAAACCAAAACGAGAATAATGGAACCAGAGTAGATAATCTCTCAGCAGCACTCAGCATTGCCAAAGTAAAGATACATGACCAGTCCCTCACCCTAGAAGAAGTTCAGCAAAGTTATAATCAAGACATGGAAGATTTTGGAAGAGGCGGCCCTGTAATCATTTCATTTAATTCCTCCTCGACACGAGTCAGCCCAGAAGAAACAGTCATATTGACATGGAATATCGATGGCGCCGAAACAATCACAATAGACAATGGAATTGGAGACGTCACAAACGAAGATGAATTCGAAGTCACACCAGAGGAAACTACAACTTACACAATAACAGCGTCAAATGATGAAGGCCTCACTAAGGAATCATCTTTAACTGTATTCGTCTTAGAGAGTGGAGCTCTCATAGATATCGATCTAACCACTGCCGAACTAGGGCCTTTACCAACTATCACCAATAACGGATCTCTCAGCGGTGATTTTGAGGCTGAATTTGATGTGCCCAATGTCGAAACAATCGATGGCGTAAATGCTGTGACCCTTGACGGTTTTAATGACTGGTATGTAGGGCCTGATTCTACTCCACTCACGGGCGACGCTGACAGGTCAATCGAGGCCTGGGTATGGAACCCATCAGTGCCAGCAGAAGAAACTATAATCGCTTGGGGCAGAAGAGGCGGCCCTGACGCCACTAATTGGTCAATGTTATATGGAAATCATGCCACATGGGGAGCACTAGGCGGTTGGGGAGTTTCAGCTGACCTGCCCTTCCAACAAGGAGGCGGCGCGCCATCAATTAACGAATGGCACCACCTAGTTTTAACCTATGACGGGCAAAGCAATGAAAGATCGATCTATGTTGATGGAGAATTGTCAAATTCGGAAAATGACGGATCAACATTCAACACACATGAAACCGACACTAATGGGACCCCTCTACCCATCGTAATAGGAAACCAGAACGAGAATAACGGGACAAGAATTGACGCTCTATCTGCAGAACTTAGCATAGCAAAACTTAAAGTTCATGACTACTCACTCACATTTGATGAAGTCCAAGAAAGCTTTGACGCTTCGAGGTCAACTTTCGGCAAAGGAGGACCTAGAATTTCCTCTTTCCTGGCTTCAGCGAACCCCATAAACGAAAATGATACAGTCACACTCACTTGGGACATCGCAGGAGCTGAATCAATTAGCATCGATAACGAAATCGGTGACGTCACTAATCTCGATGAAATCGAAATTCAGCCAGAAGAAACAACAAGTTACACTATAACTGCAACTGACTCAGAAGGTGCATCACAAGAAAAAGGATTAACTATCTACATCATCGGTAAGGCTAGCCTAATCCATCAATGGACATTCGACGAAAACGGAGGAGCAGGAACAACGCTCATAGACTCAATCGGTGACGCTGACGGAACCATAGTGAACCAGGGCCCCAATGACGGAACAGTATCTGACGGGCAAGTCACACTGAGTGGCGGTGGTAAAAATGAAACTGACTATGTCAGATTCCCTTCAAACCTAGTGAGCTCACTTTCCAACATGAGCATTGAGACCTGGTCAACTCAGCACTCTTCTCAGAATTGGTCCAGAGTCTTTAGCGTTGGTTCATCAACTAACAATGTCTTCCACATGTCATTTTCTCGAGGAACAAACATCAATCAGAATGAAATACGCTGGAATGCCGCAGCAGACATTATGCTTCAAGATGTTGGCGGTGCCCCAACTAACCCAATTGACGAACAAGTGCACTGGGTCCTATCCGTTAATGATGTTGGAGGCCCTAACGGCGAAACTCAAATCACCATATTCAAGAACGGAGAAGAAGTGGGTAGCGAAACCACAACTAACGATCTTTCAGGACTCGATGATTCTGATTTTTTTCTCGGACGGTCCCAATGGGGAGACGATACTGCGAATGCGTCATGGGATGAATTCCGAATCTATGACGGCCTACTCACTTCGGAACAAATTAAAAGCAACGCTGAATCAGGGCCTTCACTTTCAGTCGATTCTGATGGTGACGGCATATCCGACACAATAGAAGATCGCTACGATTTCCTTGATCCTGAAGATCCAAACGATGCCGACCTTGACCAGGACGATGATGGGCTTAGTAACTTACAGGAAGTAGATATAGGCAGCGATCTAGAGGAACAGGACACTGACAACGATGGCATCATTGATGGAGAAGAAGTCGCAGCAAAGACTTCTCCTATTGATGCGGACACAGACAACGATCAACTCAATGACGGGGAAGAAATCGTCGCCGGAACTGACCCACTCAACCCAGACACTGATGGCGACAAAATTTCTGACGGCATAGAAATTGAAAACAATTCCGATCCACTGGACCCGACCAGTTTACCTAAGCCCCAACTACCAGATCTCATTCATAGATGGGCATTTGATGAAAACGGAGGCTCTGGAACAATACTTATAGACTCTGTTGGTGGGGCACACGGAGTCATTGAGGAGTCCGGAACTAATGATGGATCCGTGGCCGATGGAAGAGTCACCCTCACCGGAGGAGGCAAAGCCGATACAGATTTTGTAAGATTACCTGCAAATTTAATGAGCCCCCTGCAAAGCGCAACTATTGAAACTTGGTCCACTCAATATTCTTCGCAAAATTGGTCCCGCGTTTTCAGCGTAGGATCATCCTCAAGCAACGTAATGCACATGTCATTTTCTCGAGGAACGGATATTAACTTAAATGAGCTCCGCTGGAACGCTCAAACAAACATGACCCTTCAAGACTTTGGCGGCAGGCCCACTAATCCTCTTGATGAGACTATTCACTGGGTAGTAACCATAGACGATACAGGCGGGCCCGCAGGTGAAACGAAGGTCATTGTCTATAAGAACGGCGACGAAGTCATAACAGGAAACACTACCAATGACCTCTCCGGCTTAACTGACACAGATTTCTTTCTTGGAAGGTCTCAATGGAATGACAGCACAGCTAATGCATCATGGGAGGATTTCAGAATCTACGACGGAGCCATGGATCCTATCGCCGTTAAGTTCAGCAACGCACGAGGACCTGACAACGCACCTGGGCAAACACCCTTTGAAATCACTAACATTACTTATTATGAAGATTCACAAACTGCAGACGTAACATGGAATTCAAAACCAGCTACAAATTATATCATATGGGTCTCTGAAGACGGACGAGAATGGGCAGATGTGGACGACGCTTACGAGTCTGAAGGTGACACAACGACATACACTGACATTGAAGCCACATCTCGGCGCCTATTAATTCGAATCGAAGTCTCGGAATAGAGGGCTTTACTTGCAATAAGCCTCTACCCTACCCTTCAGCTCATCAATGGATGCCAGAACCTCACCTTCATCCATTTCATTTAGCTCTATCTTACGACCAATTTCAGGCACAAAAGTGATAGTGAGCTTTCCCCCGAGATGCTCTCTAAATTCTTCGAGTCCATGCAAAATAACAGATTTCCCTCCCTCCATTCTATGAAGGTCTGAATCATAGATATCGAATCCGACGGCCTCTATCAGAGATAAAACTCTCTCACAATCTTCGGAGGACATTAGTCCGATCCTTTTGGAATAAATTAAATCCACCGCCATACCAATGGCAACGGCTTCACCATGCCCTATCCGGAATGCGCTTATTTGCTCGAGCTTGTGAGCGACCCAGTGCCCATAATCAAGTGGACGAGCTGAACCCAACTCGTAAGGATCTCCTGAAGTAGCAATATGATCAACATGCTCTTCAGCACTACGTCTTATAACCTTTTCAAGTGCATCATCCTCCAACTCTTTGAGCTGAGATGAGTACTGTTCAATCTTTTCATAAAAGTCTCTACTCCTAACCATTGCAACCTTGATCGCTTCGATGATCCCTGCCCGCCTCGATCTGTCGTCTAATGTCTGCAAAAAAGAAAAATCATTGATGACGGAGTAAGGAACAGCAAACGTTCCAACCCAATTCTTCTTACCAAAGAAATTAACTCCATTCTTCACTCCGACCCCACCATCACCCTGACTCAGGCTAGTAGTTGGGATTCGTATCATTCGAACACCCCGATGAGCAGTAGACGCAGCAAAACCTACAAGATCCAAGAAAGCACCTCCACCAACGGCCATCACAAATGAATGCCGGTCAATTGAGTTTTCACTAATCGATCTCCATATCTCAGGAACCAATGACCAATCGTTTTTACATGGCTCACCTCCCGGCAATACGATTGGAGATTCAACTAGTTCAAGTTCCCCGTCACGTCCACTGAACCAGAAACTAATGTCACGCAATAAGTTCTGATTACCTCCTACCACTCCCCCATCAACAAACGCAATGACGCGGTGCGGAAAATCACCATCTGACCTTGCAATGGCATCAGCAAGAACAGAGTTTTCAGGAGAAAATAGATTCCTTGTAAACTCTATCCTGTGGGCAAGCTCAAGATGAATTGGTCGTTCAATCATGGGATCTGTGAAATTTTCGCAGAACAAGAATCTAAGCACTTCTGAGCCATTAATCCAGTCACAGCATTATCCTTAAGGATTAAATATATTCAATATCACTCAAGTACCCGACACCTTGGTCTGGAACCATATGACGAGAGGCAATAGAGGCACAAAGAAAAGCCCATACAAGCCAAATTGCGAAGATACCGCAAAAGCATCAATTAAAACCATTCCCGCTATCAAATAAGAAACTGCTCTACCCACTCGCCCATCACCACTCCCTTTAATAATACAAAGGCAATAGATGGCCCATGACAGCCACAGAAAACCTGCGACTAACGTGCCGATCAAATGCAATTTCCCTCCAGTGATAATCAGATAACCGGGCACGAGAACCGGTGATAACAAAAGGATAAGCCCATAGAACTTCACCACCTTATCCGTCGACTCTCCCCTAGCAACGACAGTGATCCCAGCAGTATACAAACCAAGACAAACGCACCACGAGAAAACGCTCTGCAGCACATTAACAGATACAGCTGAAGCGCAGGCAAGATAAAGAAATGAGCGACAAGCACCCATAATGTAAACCGAATGAGACCACCTCTTATGTAAAAAGTTGTATGCAATAATCATAACACTCAATAACAAAACAAAAAATAATTGCGCGCCGCCAAGAAGGATAAACATGAATCCTGACACCATAAATATCAGAGTGAGCAGGCAAGCCAACCGCTTTGATACAATCCCCGATGGAATTGGCCTATCAGGACGAAACTCATCATCAAATGAAACGTCAAAAACATCATTCATGACCATTCCGCCTGAATAAAACAATGCCGATCCAAATACCAGTACCAATAAATTGAAATCACCAAGAGCAGCACCCGCTATTAACCACGCTCCAACGCAGTTAGAAAGGACAGTAGGTAAATTAGATATCCTGCATAAATCCAATACCCCTTTGGTTATTTTGTGCATTTATATTTAAACGAGTCCGACCCGTCCTAACCCATCAAGGGTCCATTGATATTCTTTGACCAATTGCTCAACCACATCTCCTGACTGCATTTCATCAGGAAGCACTTCCCACGTATAGGTTTCCATTTCAAGATGCTGGCAGAGCGAAGGATCATCCCTTAAAAGAGAAAAAACATCATCAATATGGTCCCTCGTGTCATTAAATTGACTGCCAGGACTACTATGGAGCGGAATATGAAAATGAACTCTCCACTCTTCATCATCACACTCAGTGTCGCTCAGCGCATATTCTAAAGCATCAGGCAAATCTCTATACCTTTCCAGTGATCCATCTTTGGCCCTTGCCACTACCTGATGCAGATAAACATCGTCCTCAAAGCCCTTCAAAGTCTTCAAGTTTTGAGGCGAAGGAGACAATCTCAACGCTGAACTTAAGTGCAGCTTACTTATCCTAATATTCTTTTCTCTAAGAGCAGCAAAGGCATCAACTGCAGATTCAAATTCAATGGCCAGATGACAAGTATCATAATTGACACCAACAACTGAATCATAACCACTACCTTTGGATGATCGAAATCTATCAAAGAAATCAACAGTCTCAGCTGTCGTCTCAAACCAGCCTAAAGGCTCAGGCTCTAAGCCAAGATGCAAATCCATCCCAGTCTCTTCAGCTAACCGGCAAATATGGTCTCCGCACTGAGCAATATTATTAATTATGAGGTCCCCCTGAACGCCATCATCACTGATAAATTCCTTAAATGAACCAGGCAACGTACTCACGCTGCCAGCGGTTCCAGGGGGCAACAACTTGACCAGTATATCAAAGAGAAGATTCGTATATTCCACTCTACGCTGATCAGTCCAGTCAGGCCGATAAACCTGCTCTTTAACGCGGGCACCATGGAACTGACCATATGGAAAGCCATTGATGGTAAAAACGTAACAATTATTCTTTACTAGCCAATCCTGGAAATTTTTAAGATTATCAGTCGTCGAATCATTAAGCTCAAGTGCCGCCAAATGACCCAATCGTAAGCCGATCGCATACGGTTTATCAGGACAAACTTCCGCCCTTACCCTTAAAGTATAATCCTCAAGAGTCTTGAACGTCTCATGCCATCCTTCACCCCGGTGAATGTTAGTGCAATAGGCAAGGTGAATACCTTCATTTAGTTCCATTTGATTTAATAGTTTTAAATGAAGATCAGTATTATTAGAGCCTAGGACAACTTAAACTTGGGACTCTGACCCATAAATTGAGCAGGATTTAGATAGACGACCTTATCAATAAATGAATCATCATACCCTCGCCTTCTCATCTCAAGAATAGCCTTAGGAACAGACAGAGGGTCACTAACACCCCAATCGCAGGCACTGTTCATCCAGACTCTCTCGTGCCCATACAATTCAAGCATATCCACTGCGCGGTTCGGCGTAACTTTAGATTCCGGATAAAGTGTCATTCCTGACCAAAAACCCCTATCCATTACCAACGGAGCAGTATGCTCTTCAACATGATCAATGATAACCTTAGACGGATCGATACTGGAATGATTACACAACGCATCTAGAATAAGCTTAGTCCCCTTCAACTTGTCCTCAAGGTGAGGAGTGTGAACAAGAATCATTTGATCATGGTCAATCGCCAGCTGAATATGCTCCTCAAGAATCTGCAGCTCATTACGAGTGTTTTTATTTAAACCAATTTCACCAATCCCGAGAACATTATCACACTGAAGGAAGTCAGGAATTATTGATATGACCTCTCGAGCAAGGACAACGTCCTCAGACTCTTTTGGATTAATACAAAGCCAGCAGTAATGATCTATACAGAACTTGGCTGCCCGCTTCGGCTCGTATTCGGTTATCTGACGAAAATAATCATAAAAACCCTGAGATGAAGCCCTATCAAAACCAGCCCAGAAGGCAGGCTCATTAACTGCCTTACAACCAGCGCAGGCAAGGGCCATATAATCATCCGTGGTTCTACTCACCATGTGAGCATGTGGTTCAATGTATCGCATTACTTAATAATTAATTATTGGTCCGGAGAAGGGGCTCCAAATGCCCCTTGCATATTTGATTCACTTACAGGCTCAGTCGATTGATCACTCAATAGATCAAGAACTCGGGCAGCCCTGCCCGTCTCACTACTGAGGAGTTCAGGAAAAGCTCCCTTCAGAGCTGATACCCTATAATCATCTGACTGATCATGCCTATCAATACGATCAAGGAATGCCGCAATATCAATGAGTTTAATTCGGGCATCCATGAACCCCAAATCGACAAGATTAGTTTTTTTCTCTGACACGATAAAATGATTTTATAATTTATTTCTCTTCAAGACTATCCTATTTTTCTTTCTTTTTTAAGGTCATTAGGAACTCAACTAAATCGATCAAATCATCTTTTGTCATAGCAGAAACTAATCCGGATGGCATTAATGACACTTCGAGAGGAATCTTCGATTCAACTTCACTCTTGTTAGTTGAAACCACGACCCCACCGGGGACCTTCATTGTCAGCTCTTTATCACCATCACTCACGACATAACCAATGAGAGTAGCACCCTCATTGGTCTTAACAGTGAACCCTTCATAGCCGAAACTGATCGCCTGACTAGGAGAAATGATAGAAACGTACATAGCTTCCCTAGCAAGCTTGTCCCCAATCTCAGATAGGGCTGGGCCAAAATCAATACCCTTCTCTCCAGCCTTGTGGCAGGTGAAACATGACCTCAAATAGACAAGTTCGCCTTTTTTAGAGTCACCTCGAAGCTCGACAAGCTCTTTAATGGGAGGCAGAGCCCCACCCCCTAACGAGGCAGGTAAAGGGATTATCTTAGCTGCACGAGAAGGACACGAGGGTCAACTGATCCTGACAGAAGAACCGAAGCATCTTGCTCTAGTTGTGAAGGAATTTTCTTTGCTTCACACAAGTCGAGAAGCTTTTCTTGCCCTGCCGGACTATTCGACATGGCCCTAATGACGACTCTCATTTCTTTGAAATTATCAACTGATAGTAAGCCCTCCAGGGCAGACACAGTATCGGAATTATTAACAAAACCAATAGAGCTAATGAAACGCTCCCTTCCCTCAGTAATGCTCTTCAGGATATCAGTTATCGCACCCTTACCACCTATTTTGAACAAAAGATTGGCCGCTCGAGGGTTGGCATCCTTTTTCGAGCAGAGGCTTTGTAGATTACTAAACTGCTCTTCAATCAAGAACTTTTCTACTAGTGTAAAATATTCTTCCGTTCCGACATTTTTTAGAAGGTACCGAAAAACTGAACCCTTAACTTTGCTGGAACTCTTTTCATAATCAAATGAGTCGAGCTTTAATATCGTTTGAACAATAAGCGCGTCCTTAGCCTCGTCAGCTTTAACAAAATTAAAGCCAACGAGTGCACTTAAAAAAATAACGTAGATCTTGGAAGAAATCCTAAACACTTAATCAAGAAGTATGCTCTGCAAGGCAGCATCTTTTTCTGGACCTGAATGAAAATCGAAGGCCCTCATGTACCTAGCTTTTTCTTCTTCTTTCGTAGAAGAGTCTTTAACTATTTTTGCAAGCATCGCTGGCGCTGATTTGCTTCGAGATCTCCAAACAATATCACGACCACCTGGACTTGACCATTTTCCTCCAGCCTTGACCCATGCATCAAAACAAGCGTCCCATTTCCCCTCAGCCGCAATCCCCAAGGCTTCGAGATACCATCTGTCTGAACCGTCATGCTGGATTGCCAACTGAGCCCAAATAGCAGCTGCGCTCTTTGAATCCAATTCACGCAATGCAATTGCGCACTCTCTTCTTACCTGTGGATTTTTATCTTTAGCCAACTCAGAGACTAATCCAACGACATCATGATCGAGCTGTCTGGATAACCTAATTGCAACGATCCTTAAATCTGAATCATTATCTTTCTTTAACCTATCAACGACCATTTTGCCAGCCCCGGCCATTTTCCCTAAGCACCAAGCTGCCCTAGCACTATAAACTTTATCACCTGACCCCATCATCTTCAATAATGCGGCTTCGGCCTTCTCTCTTCCCATTGAGTGAAGTGAGTTCCAAGCCAAATAACGCATTTCAAAGTTTGGACTCTTTAACGCTTCAATTGCACCGGACAATGTCTTGATATTAAGCTTTGGAATTTTATAGCCAACATGCCCTTCGGGGACCAGCCTAAAAATCCTTCCCCTATCAAGATCTCTCATCCCATGACCTCCGACACCGGGATCGTACCAATCAGCAACAATCAATGACCCGTCTGGAGCCACTGCAACATCACTTGGCCTGTACCACTTGTCTCCGCCCCCACTCAATAATGGGAGCATTTCAGCTGAGTAACCGGCCCCACTATTCTTTCGTGGATATGCCCTACATACGTTAGGACCAGCGTCACAATGTATGACCTGATGACGCAAGGAAGGAAACATCTTACCTTCATATACAATGATTCCTGTAGGAGAGCCTGCTCCTGTTTGTATAAGATTTGGTACTACGCCAGGATCATTGAGGTGCCAATGCCTTAGAGGTATTTCTTTCTCGATATTGGTACGTTTGTCCCTCCAACCCTTACCGTTAAACTCATCACGGTAACCATAGTTACCGAACTCCATGACATAATTGATACGGACTCCACGGTTACCGTCATCATCATTGTCTGACTGCCAAACTGATCCAAAAGAATCAACGGTAGCTTCCCAATTATTTCTAAAGTTCCACCCAAGCGTCTCTACGTTCGATCCATCCAAGTCACATCTGAAAACCATTCCTTGCTGGTAAGGCTTTCTGTCGGCCATCACTTGATTGCCCATCTTATCAACGATAACCTTTCCGTCTGGAGTCTTAAGACCTCTCGAAGCATTACCAAAATTGAAATACAATTTTCCGTCAGGACCGAAACAGAATGCGTGAATACCGTGATCATGTTGTTTCCCACCAACTACGTTGAAGAGGACCTTCTTTTCATCAGGCTTATCGTCACCGTTCTTATCCGTGAAGAGCAGAACCTGCTCACCTGCAGAAACTATAATCTTGTCTCCCAAGACACATACTCCGTGAGGAGAATCGATGTCTCTCCCCTGGTAAAAAGTCTTAACATTATCGGCCAACCCATCCCCATTTGTATCTTCAAGTATTAATATGCGATCTCCTTCGGCCCTCTTTCCATTGTGGCCTCTATAATTAACAATTTCAGCTACCCATACTCGGCCCTTATGATCAATATCAATACTTGAAGGGCTTAAAATCATAGGCTCAGAGGCGAACAGCTCAGCAGTCATTCCATCAGCAACTTCTAACAAATCAAGTGATTCGCTGGGCTCAAGACCTCCTCCACCTCCAGACTTTCTTGCTGCAATTTTAGGCTTCTCAGTAAAGACCTGAAAACGGACCGTTGGACTCTGACCAGATTGTTCAGTGCCACCATTATCAAGTCCACAAGTCACCTTAAAACGTTCCGCTCCTTTCGGAAGATCATACTCAAGAATTGAATTGGCATGAACTCCTATCCCATAACTAATATCTTTCCCATTAATACTCAGCTTTCCTCCTCCAGCGTTCTTACCTACTCTTGCCTGTCCCCAGTCGACACTGGCCGACTTCCATTTAAGATCAGTAAGCTTGGTCTCTTTACCTTTAACAATGATCCGAGGCTCGGCCCAATCAGCCCAGTCAGCGGCATAACCATCACCAGCATCATCTACTACCAGATAAAGCTTATTGGCTCCACTCACATCTACATCAACATTGACAGAATGATTAGGAGTTCCTCTTGAAATAGTCTTGCTGATAAATTTTGCCTTGGCCTTAGTGGACTTTGGCTTAGTTACGACTTTTTTCTTCTGATTGCCTGGCTTTTTAAAGTCTTGGTTAGCATCCAGCTCGCCTTCATCGGGCGTATGAGTTACCAATCCTTTCTCAGGAACAGTCATGCCTGCGGTCCAAGCGACAGCATTAAGTACCAGTTTACGATACCCATCATCTCCAAAATTCGCGTGAAAATGAGCCCCAGTAAATCCAACGCCGCGGCCTCCATCTTCTCTCTGAACTGACCAACATAGAGTTTCAGCTCTTCCTGTTGATTCAACTATATGCTTCTTGGGACCACGCGGCCAAGATGATTTACCTGACCGAGCAACATCGTCCGGTACCGCATCAAGGATCGTAGTAACGCCCTTCTTTCCTTCCCTGAACCGCATATTAAAATACCATTCATCTTTGACTTTAAAATCTTGAACTCCTCTAGTTACTGGGTGCTTCTTATTAAGCTTGGAAGAAGCGACCCAATGGGGATTTATAGACCACCCAGTCTCGTAATATCCACCAATCCACTGCTGCAATGCCTTCCCCGACCTACCAGCAGGAACCTCGACTGCATAGTGCATGCACATTAATCCACAACCACGATCTATCTCTTTTTTGACCTGGTCTAAGTTCCGATTAATGGGATGTCCACCTCCTCCGTCCATGAAGAGCACGATCGCATCAGCTCCATCGAAAGAGTTCGACTCCTTTGGCCAGCCGTTCTTATGCACAACAGTTTGAATTTTATCTCCGAGGGACTCCTTTAGATGAGCTTCCATTAATAATGAACCCGCATTGAATTCATGCGCTCCCCATCCATGACTCCGGTTACCGGCCACAAAAACGATTTTCTTTTTCGATTCAGCAAATACCAGTGATCCTGAGATTAAAATTAGTGCGGATATTAATGCTCTGATAGTTATATGTGTTTTCATGCTTTTAGAGTAAAATTTAAATCTAGTAACCTTTAGGCTTACGTTAGTACCGCCAGATTGACAAAAACAATGGTGAAAATGAAGGCTAAAAGGAAAAAAGAGACTGAAAAAACAGTCCGTACCCCCCTCAGCTGCCCCTTACGTTCGGGAAACCTGAAGAAGCAGCAACTTAATCCCAACGTCATGACGGCGCTTTCAATTGCATAGACAATAAAGAGCCAAAACATGATACCACTTGTAAATCCATAGCTATGAAGACCCGTTTCGAGTTGATTCACATGCCACCAAGAAAAGACTGTGATCATTAAAATCAGTACCGCCATTATATTAATGCCCAGTTCTTTGATATAACCGCCCATTCTGGCATGCAATAGTATGATAGCACCTATGCATATCATAAGGGCTCCATTTTCCTTAGGATCCCAGCCCCAGAACCGACCCCAACTGTCATTTGCCCAAACCCCTCCAAGGACAGTCCCAACTAATGCAAATAAGAGCCCAAAACAGGTCACCCCATAGACCATCCGTGTAACCGATTTTCTAAAATCCTTAGATCCAACATTAAAGAAGCAGGAAAATATGAACAGATGAGCTATTACTCCACCAAGAATTGCAGCTGAATAGCCAATATTAATACAAATGACATGAGTACCTAACCAGAAATTGGAACGGAGGACAGCCTCAAGAACTTTAAGAGTATCCCGAGCTTCCTTAATCTCAAAACGCATCGCAAGGAAAAGGCCAATGATACCAATCATAACAGAACAGGCCAGCGCAATGCCTTTCCTATCAAAGAACTCAATGACTAGGCACAGAATAACTGCTGATGCTGTAATGAACGGAATCGTCTCATAAAGAGTAGATATCGGGGGCCTCCCAAGAAGTATACTGCGCAAGCAAATTCCTGCTATCAGAGCGACCGTGGCAAATACCGTCATCCCAAGAACCCCATATGTCAGACCCCTCGAAAACTTACTACCTGGACCTAGCCAGGTCAGAGCCAAAAGAATAAATGCCATGATGTAAAAAGGTAATGCCCAGTGGAAAAGACCTAGCCTATTATTTAGCAACTCCAATTCAATATTCCTATACTCTTCCCTCTCCTTTGCTTTATCCACAATTCCATCGCTTAAAGCTTTCAAATAAGTAACAAAACTCGGAGACTCTACATTCCTAGTCAGACCTTCAAGGGCCACAATTTTAGGTAAAGCCCATTGCGCAAATTTCTTTTGATCTTCAACGGATAACTCGTTCTTCCTAAATGACAATTGTTCGATCAAATAACCGGGCTTTACCCACTCCTCATCATCATCTGATATGGGTGGAAACATAGCCAAACTAATCATGCTGACCCTGTCCTTTACACCAGCCGTCGCCATGTCCCTCTCGAGGAGATTGAATGCTGCTGATATCTTTGCTACGAACTCTTGCCCTTCAGGCTTTCTTGCAATCTCTATGATTTTATCGAACTCAGAAAGAAAATAACTGACCCTCGACTTACCGCCTTCAGCTTTTTTGAATTCTTCAGAAGCTTCACCCAGATCAACCGCGATTCCATCCCTAGCAAAGTTGAATGCATTGGCCGCCCACTCAAATTCATTAACGGCGGACTTAAGAGATAGGAGTCCCACGTTAACTGGATCTCTGCGCGCAGCCTTAGATTCCTCTTCTTTATCGGAATCTTCCATCATTTCTCCCAACTTCCCGGTCCTTTCAGAAAGGCGCTTCATAGCATCAGGGGCGCTACTAATTTCCTCATAACTGTATCTTTCCCGAGGCGAACTATGAGGCTTGACTCCGATCGCCCCAATTACGTCTGGATTATTAACCTTAAAGATCGGCATTTTTTTTGCCAATTCAGGACGGAAAAGACAATCCATTAACCACTCTGCAGCAGAGACCTTGATCTTCTCACCGCCAACTTCGAAACGAAGACGCTTGGAGTTATTTATCCGCATCAACTTGTACCGAGCGACCGTTTGCATCGGCTTGAGCCGACCCTCTTCCTGAACGGGAATCGCCTCAAATATTTTCACGATTTCTGGGTCCCACTTTTTATAGGATTCGATGCCTGCTGCACTGAAAGTAAGAGCTGCAGCAAAAACAAAACAGAGTATAACTCTTATAGATTTAATTAGCCTATTCATTCAGAATCCTCCTCTCTCCGACGTGACCTGTTACTGCGTTTGAGATAAGAAAAAAGCTTCTGAACAAAATGGATAGTCATTCCTATGGCAATAACATAAGTTCCGTACTTGGGCCACTGATCAGCAGGATTATAGGAGACCGCCAAACTAGTATATAGACGATCACCTGGCCGCGCACCCTCTGGGCCCCAACTGGCCTGATAGAGAGTGTACCCAGCGTCTCTCATCGGCTTATTCATGCTAATGTGAACCTTTCTGCCAGAATCAATCTTTATTACGTCACTTGAATATTCACGGGCCCTCATAGTACCGGGGTGATCCTCCTTTTGAAAATTCTCCAATTCTATTGCAAAAGGGAGCGTATAGCGCTGCCGAGTCAGATCAACGGACCACTTCACATCTTCGACACTGAAAGTAAAGGGTCTAGGAGACAGTGGCTCCGATCCAATGATAAGGGCCGAGGAAGTTGGTTCAGACTCAAATTGGTTAGCACCCACACTCAAGTAAATATCAACGTAAGCGGCTGGAAGATTAAATTCCATACTCTTATTAGTAGGAACAGCTTCTACGCCATAGCCCTCTAGTACCCTCGCACCTTTATCTCCTGCTTTCTCACCACTAAGGAGTCCAGGCAATTGACCCTTGCCATTAGCTATATTCCTCAAATAGCCCGAAACCTTAATTTGAAACGGAATCTCACTGTTCCTAAAATTTCTAGAAGCTCCCTCATTCCAAGCCCCACCCAATTGGTCAGGCCCTATCACATGGATGAATTCGCGCTTACCGTCTGAATCATACTTGGCAACCTCAATACTCCAATTAGTGAGGTTATAGATTTCATCAGACTGATGCCTGACATCTGATCCGTTCGGCTCGTACAAAAGCATGTTACCTTCCTTCGTGTAGTGAAAGGCAACGAAACCTGCCAGTAATATGTAAAGAATCCCCCCATGCGCGATCAGCATCCCAGGACGGCGCCAACTCTTGCGCGATCTCACGATTGCTCCCAGCGTAAGATTTAAGAAAAGTAACGCACTGACTAAATACACGCCCGGAAGGAGGACCGTAACGCCGGCGATTTTCTCAGTTAGAAAAAATGATTCAAAATATTTTTCGGATGCCTCATAAAGCCCAAGCTCAACTTGAGCCATGGTCCCAAAATAGGTTAGCGCCAAAAGGAGCGTTAACAGAATGACGGCAAGCAAGTACCCGGAAAAGAAATCATACAATTTAGCAAGTAATGACTTCCTTTTACGAGAACCCTTATGAATCTCTGATTCTGTATCCGTCATTAATTTATTTAAGACCTCCTATTTGGAGTTCAGGCATAATTATGCCAATCATTTTATATCCGTCCTCAGCGTCACTTGCACCGAACCCTTTAAAAGAACCTTCAATTTCAACGTACTTACCATCTCCAAATAGGAACTGCCGAGAAGGTAACGCCTCTGCTTCTTCTGGCGTAGCATCAGGCAATCCCATCTGACTACGCCACCTGTTAAGATTTGCCAATAATTGCCCGCCACCAGGTAGCACTGTAAAATAGCACTCGCCTTTTTTATCCGGACCGAAGTTAAAATTAGCGATCCTCATTGTTGTCCCCTCAACAGCGTTCCACTCGTCTGGCTTAGTCCATTCAAACGGAGGATTACCCTTACCAACTTTTAAAGTTTTACAGAAAACATCAAACCTACTTTTTTCTCCATCAATCAAAGCTTTAGGCCCAATCATTTTAACAAAAAATGATACCTTAGAAGATTCAGGAGAACTATTAGAAGATGAAGTGATTCCTGCTCGATCCTTAAAAGACAGGCCAAGCTGAGGGGCTGGAGAAAAACGACCAGGGGTACGGGAATCTTTTATCTCAACATATTCTTCTGCGCGGTCACAAGAAACAGAGCCCAGCAATCCAAGGATTAGGATCAGGCTAAGACTATAAATTCTGGCAAACATATAATACTTACTACTACAAAATCTAATTAATCACCAATTGATTAGTTCTAATTATTATTAATTCCAAAAGGGTCAATGGTGTCACCTCGTGATTTAATTAATGGCTCAGACTGATAAAACTCATCCTGAGGCGTCGCGGTGAACCTGCCAACGTAAAATCCAAGCACTATACCTATTATTAGCCCCACAGTAATAAGGCCGAGCACCTTAAGCCACCTAGCAATGAAATCTTCAGACAATTCATTGCTCTGATCCTTACCTGACCCCTCTTCATCATTAGAATTCTTATCCTTTTTACTTTTTACAACATTGGCCTGCTCTTCATCAATAATTTCTATCTCATCCTCTTCCGAAGCCGGTATCAAGAATTTGGTCTCACAAGTTGAGCATCTCCCCTTTCCTTGGGTCTTATCATCAGGAACCTGTAAAGGCGTTCCACATTTTGGACATTCAATTTTTAACATCAAAAATAAAGAATAATTATAATAAGAAACTCTCTACTCTGTAACTCATTTATCAACGTACTCTCCACGCAACCAATCAACAATTAGCTCAACACTCTTTTGATCAAGTTTGCCCTGCTTGATCTCACCTTCAGTACTCACAGCATCCAAGAAATTAGGCATCCTGTCATTATCATCCCCATAAAATCTTTCATGGCTTGAGTTGCCAATAAAATCTACAAGCCATTGTCTAGACATATAAGCGGTCAGGTCGGGCCCTTTCTTGCCTCCCTCTCCCTTGACCTTATGACAGTCAACGCAAGCAAGTTCATCCTCACCCATCCACTCAAACCCATTAGCTATTAATTCTAAGTCTTTATTATCGATATCTGATTGTGATTTGAGTTTAGCCTCAGAAGAAAGCGCCGCAGCCAGCCCAGTCACGTCCTCCTCCTCGAGCTCTGTATCTACAAGAAATTCCAACATCTTACCTTCTTTGAAATTTGTATTACCAAAAAATTCATCACTCCCATAATGTTCAACTGTCAGAACCTTTGATATCCATTCCCGACTACCAACACCTTTCAAGTTGGGAGCCGATTGCTTATCACTCAATTTTTTATTGGTTCCATCCAGAGCATTGCCCCCATCATCATAACCGTAAGCATGACAAGATGCACAGTTAGTAGCAAAGAGCCTCGGCCCCTGCGTCAGGGGGTCAGAATAAAGTAATGAGAGGGCTCCTTCAGGTGGGATCCCGTCATTAAATTCAATCAACTCATTGACCCTTTCAGCTTGCTCATGAGCTTTATTTACATCCGCGATGTAAGCCGGATCAGAAGCGTCCTTTTTGAACGCCATCACGGTCAGAACAACGAACCCACCAATCAAAACGTAAAGTAAAACCACATTGACCCAATGACCAACCTTCTTGAGACCAATCAGAGGCATCATGAATAGCATTGATGACAATATTCCAGGAACAATTATGGCACCAAGAACAAGACCGAACTCCCCTTGAAACAGTTCAAATTTTAGCATCAAAAAGAGAGACATGAAGTACCAATCAGGACGGGCCGCATTGTAAGGCTGAGAGGGATCCGCAGGCGAAGTCAGTTCAGTTCCCTTCCAAAAAACAAAGAACAGAACAGCTCCTAATACAGCAAAACAGACAATCGCATCACGGAATATTTGATCAGGCCAAAACATACCATCCCGTTTAGGTCTACGTGCAGAATTATCATCTTTCCCGCGAAGGTGAAGAAAGACAATTCGAACAATGACACCGGCAGCCAACAAACTAGGAACCCATAGAACCCATGAAGGATTTGAATTCCTAAATAAATAAGCAGCCACAGCCAAGCCCGCCGAACCAACTGCTAGGAGGTACCAATAATACAACGCTCCTACTCGAGTCGCAGGCTTTGCCTCGGTGATGCCATGACGTCTAAATAAATAAATATGCACCCCAATCAATGCAATGAGGGCGGCCGGCAGAACACCCGCATGCAATGCAAAGAAACGTGTCAGGGTATGATGACCGTAATCCGCTCCTCCAATGACAACTCTCTGCAAATCATCTCCAATGAGGGGAACAACACCAGCCAAATTCGTTGCAACTTTAGTTGCCCAGAAACCCTTCTGATCCCATGGCAATAAATACCCAGTGAGGGAAGTCGCCAGCGTAATGAAGAGCATAATAACACCGAACCAGAAATTAAATTCACGAGGAGCTCGATAAGCGCTGTCTATGACGACCTGAACAAGATGAAGAACCAGCAGCACCACCATGATCTGTGCTGTCCAATGATGGATACCTCTGAGGATCCATCCAAAAGTCAATTCGTTCTGAATATAATAAACGCTTTCCCAGGCCGTTGAAGCGCTCGGACTGTAGGCCATCCAGAGGAATACCCCAGTTATAAATTGAACCATAATGGCAAAGGTCAAGGTGCTTCCCCAGACGTAACGCCACCGAGCCCCTCCTGGGACCCGCTCAAAGAGAGCCTCTTTAGTAATGGCCCCTATCCCCGTTCTATTTTCTAGCCAGCTAAATAACCCTTTCATTAGACTTCGACCTTATCCGCAACGCCGGCTTTAAATTTAACGAACGTCACCCAAACTTCTCCCTTATCCAAAAGATCCGGATCAACTTCCAACTCATCCAGTCCACGAGGACTCACACTTTTTCCTTGAGTGATTCCATCAAAGTCAAAGCTACTCGCATGACAAGGACAGAAAAAAGCAGACCCATCAGAATCAATATCAACGCTACAACCGGCATGAGGGCAACTCGAATTAAAAGCAACAACTTTACTCTCATCGATTCTACGAAGGAAAACCGAACCGATGGGCTTGTTAGGATACTTAGTCCATGCGTCCTTCTTCTCAGCAACGACCTGATAGAGCTTAGGAGTCCCATCTGATGGGAGATCTTCAATGCTTGCAAGACGAACCTTTAAACTGCCACCCTTATCACTACTAAGAGGCGCTAATAGTGTAGCGATTCCGGCACCGACAGGGACGGAAACCATGGCTCCGCCTAAAACTATACTGACCGTTTTTTCTAGAAATTGCCTGCGTTCTGGATCATCAGGCTCAATAGGTTCAGAGGATAGCGATTCATTCATATTTTAAGTATCACAGGTGTAATGTGCTCTATTAGAAACTTCCAAACAAACTAAAACTCAACATAAAGAATGCTCAGTTTAGACTTTTTAACGAGACAGGCACTCATTTCTTGTTTTATATTAATCCAATGCCGACAAATCTCCAAAATCGTAGAAAATTCTTTAAATCAGCAAGTGCGCTCACCGGAGCAATTATTGGTTCAGGAATGGCGTCAGCATCAGCTGCAAATAGGGACCGCCCACCTATCAAATCCAATTCAATTGGCGTTTCAACTTATTCGTATTGGGGCTTCAGAAGGAAGGAGTTCAGACCAATTGAGAAGTGCCTCGACATTGCTGCTGACCAAGGATTTGACGGAGTTGAAATACTTCAAGTTCAAATGGAAGACTTCACTCCACCCTATTTACAAAAAATTAAGAAACATGCGTTCTTGAACGGTTTAGCACTCATGGGATTATCAACTCATCAGGACTTCGTGGATCCTGACCCTTACAAAAGAAGGCACAATGTTGAACAGACCATATTTTACATACGTCAAGCAGCGGACTTGGGTATTCCAACGATACGTATAAATACCGGCAGGTGGAACACATCAAAGAATTTTGATCACCTCATGGAAAACAAAGGGATCGAACCCGTACTCGAAGGACACACAGAAAAAGAAGGCTACGACTGGGTCATCGATTCGATCGGAGATCTGGTCGGGGAGGCAGAGAAGGCTGGCGTAATTCTCGGCTTAGAAAATCACTGGGGACTCGGCCTTACTCCGGAAGGCGTATTGAAAATAATCAATGCCATTAAATCACCTTGGCTACAGGTCACTTTGGACACAGGTAATTTTCTAGAAGATCCATACGAACGGCTTTCCATGCTAGCAGATAAAACGGTTCTACTTCAGGCAAAAACTTATTATGGTGGAGGCCGCTGGTACACCCTTGATCTGGACTATGAAAAGGTTGCAAAAATCATGCACAAGGCAAATTATCGGGGATGGGTGTCCTTGGAATTTGAAGGGAAAGAAGATCCCGTCTCTGGATGCAAAAAAAGCTTAGCTCTGCTACGTAAATCTTTCGGTTAATATTTACACTAATCAAAAATGAAATTACTATTCCTAACTCTCCTCTCAGTATCCATATATTCAGTCAATGCATTCTCAGACACCATCAGAATCGCCTGCGTAGGTGACAGCATCACATACGGTGCCGGCATCAAGGACAGAAAAAATATGAATTACCCGGTCCAACTTGGTAAAATGCTCGGCCCAAAATATGAGGTCAAAAATTTTGGGAACAGCGGATCAACAATGCTTAAAAAAGGCGACAAACCGTTCTGGAAACAGCGGGAATACAAAGCTGCCTTAGAATTTAACCCAAACATAGTTGTCATTAAGTTAGGCACCAATGACACGAAACCACAGAACTGGAAGCATGGGGCAGAGTATTCAGCTGATTATAAATCAATGATCTCAGCTTTTGCAAAACTAGCTTCAAAACCAAAAATTTACATTTGCCTTCCAGTGCCCGTCGTAAAGGCTCGGTGGGGAATAACTGACGAGATCGTTAATAAAGACATTATACCAGCGCTCAAGAAACTTTCCGCTCAAACGAAGTGTGAAATCATCGACTTAAACTCACCATTCAAAGGCAAGCATCAACTCATCCCCGATCACGTTCACCCGAACGGTGCTGGGGCGACCATCATTGCTGAAACGGTTAAGAATAGTATACAGTGAAGTAAGAACTTACCGCCCTAGCCCAAGAGCTGACCAAACAAAATGAGAAATAAAAACTACAAATATTATTCACTGCGTATTCTCCCAGTGATATGTCTTTATTTTATTTTCAGTCAATCCGAATCAATTGCTCAGATCAAGGCCACCAACAAAACCATATCCGGCTCAGGCCAATTCGGTGGCGCTTCTATAACCACGCCAAAAGCATCCCCCATCAAAAGAGAGGTGAAAAAAATCACCTACTTGGCAGTGACCGATGACAAATCATGGATCAACAATGAAGGAAAGACCATCAAAGGAACGCTCATCGCATTTGACCCAGGCAACAAAGAAAAATTCATACCCCCTACAATCATTAAAGATAGCAACGTAAGAATGCTCATAGGCAAGAAAGCCTATGTATTCCCTTTAGAAAAACTTAGAGAAGAAAACCGTAAAGAAATCCTCGAGCTTAATAATGGGTTTAAAGCCCATTATGAGCGAGTAAAAGAAGCTCAGAAAAAAAAGGATTCTCAATAGATGTTTTTTTGCCTCTAATACCAATATAAATAGAAAATTTCCAATTAACCGAACTAATCAGAATTCATGAAACTTAAATTCCTTAATATCGTTAAACAATTCGCCCTCATCGCATCAATCATATGCTTAGTCTCATGCGGAGGAGAATCTAAAAAAGAATCCGGATCACAATCAACAGCTCCGAAAGTGAAATTAGCATTCATGACAAATGCTACGGCCGATTTCTGGTCCTACGGAAAGGCCGGAGCTGAAAAGGCAGCTTCTGAACATGATGATATCGAAATTGAATTCAAAATGGGTGACGGAACAGCTGCAAAGCAACGAGAAATCTGCGATTCTTTACTCGTCAGAGGATTCAAAGGAATTGCCATCAGTCCACCGAATCCAAAAGGTCAGCAAGAAATGCTTAACAGTTGGGCAAAAAAAGCCTCCATTATTACAGTTGATAGCGATGCCCCTGAATCCGATCGCTTGTTTTACTTGGGAACAAACAATGTTGAAGCCGGGCGTCAGGCCGGAGAACTTCTCAAAGAGGCATTACCTGATGGAGGCCAAGTCATGGTCTTTGTTGGTGTCGGTGATCAGGCAAATGCTGTGGAACGCTATCAAGGTCTAAAGGAAGCGGTAGAAGGAACAAAAATTGAAATCTTAGACCTTCGAACAGATGAAGCAAATATTGGTAAAGCAAGAAGGAACGCTGAAGACACGCTTACAAAGTACCCTAATCTTGCAGGAATGGTTGGACTCTGGGCCTACAATGCCCCGGCCTGCCTCAAAGCAGTAAGGGACAAGGGCGTAATAGGAAAAGTGAAAATAGTAGCTTTCGATGAAGAAGTTGAAACGCTCAAAGCAATTGATGCAGGTGAGATTCATGGGACCGTCGTACAGCAACCATATGAATTCGGATACCAAGCAATCAAAGCTCTCCGTTCAATCATAATTGATGGAAAGTCACCACAAGACCTTGATATTCCTGACACAAGACAGAAATTCATTGCTACAAAAATGATCCGAAAGGGAGAAGGCGCAGCTTATCTTAAAAAATGTCAGGAATGGAAAAGCGGTAGTTAATAGCTCTGCATTAGAGATATCAAAAGACCCATACATTGAGCGACACTTCTGAGAAATCTGTCCATGCTTTGCGCATGCATGGCATTAATAAATCCTTTCCAGGCGTTCGTGCACTCATTGATGTTAACTTCGAAATATCGCACGGTGAAGTTGTTGCCCTAATTGGAGAGAACGGAGCAGGAAAATCAACACTGATGAACATTCTTGGAGGCGTTCATCAGCCAGATTCAGGAACCATAGAGGTCAATGGCGACGCCACCTCTATAAGGTCAGTCTCCCATGCCGATCAGCTAGGAATAGGGTTCGTCCATCAAGAGCTTAATATTCTCGATAATCTTGATGTCGGTGCCAATGTTTTTCTGGGTAGAGAACCTCACCGAATGGGAATAATTGACACAAAAAGCATTTCCGTGCAGACCAAGCCCTTCATCGAAATGCTTGGCCTCGACATTTCTCCTGACACTCCAGTCTCTGAGCTTTCTATCGGTCAGCAACAAATGGTCGAGATAGCAAAGGCACTCTCCAAGAATGCTAAGATAATTATCATGGACGAACCAACGTCCAGCCTCACCCTATCCGAAACCGACAAGCTCCTAGGTGTCATTTCAGAACTTCGTGAAAAGGGAATTGCCATCATTTATATTTCGCACCGATTAGGCGAAGTGAGCCAATGCGCTAACCGAGTAGTCGCGCTCCGTGATGGAGCCAATGCTGGAGAACTTTCCAGAGATAAAATCAACCACGATGCGATGGTTAGTCTCATGGTCGGGAGGACTCTAGAAAGAAGCACTCATGAGCATTCCCAAATAACAAGTGATCAAAAGGGATTAGAGATCTCAAATTTAAGGACCACCGCTTACCCTGATTGCAAAGTAAGTTTCCATGTCGCTGCAGGTGAAATATTAGGGATGGCAGGCCTAGTCGGCGCAGGACGCTCCGAACTAGCTCAAACCGTATTTGGAGTAGACCCTACTCTCGAGGGAGAAGTTAAAATAAACGACGCACCCGTTAAAAGAGGATCAGCCAGAGCATCAATTAATGCCGGAATTTACCTTGCTCCTGAGGACCGTAAGAGGACAGGCCTAGTGACCGAATTTGACATAAGTAAAAATGTGTCACTCGCCTCACTGCAGAAATACTCCAACAAACTAGGCCTCATTGATAACAGCGCAGAAGAGCTTGCAGCAAAGCATCAAGTAAAGAGCTTAAACATAAAGACTCCTTCGACCCAAACTCCAGTCATCAATCTGAGTGGAGGAAATCAACAAAAGGTAGTCCTTGCAAAGTGGCTCTCAATGAAACCAAAAGCCATAATATTTGATGAACCCACAAGGGGAATCGATGTCGGGGCGAAAGCTGAGATCTACAAGCTAATGCGCAATTTGGCCAACCAAGGAGTAGCTGTCTGGATGATATCAAGTGACATGGAAGAAGTCCTCGGCATCAGCGATAGAATCGCAGTGATGCATGAGGGGGAAATTACTGGCGAGATTAAACGCGAGAATTTTTCAGAGAAAGCGATCATGCACCTCGCCGTTGGTGGCAAGAATGAATAGTAAAGAACCAAAAATTAACTAATGGCAAATTCAAAACTAGGCTTAGTTCGAAAAAACAGGAGAGAACTAGGAATGCTGGGCCTTCTCATTACTCTCATTGTAATCACTTCGGCAGGAACCACTGAAAGTGGTGTACAGGGCCTATTTGAGAGTAAATTTCTTACTCTTGATAATCTTAAGAATATTAGTAGAGAAATAGGAATTTACGGCATTTTCAGCATAGGCGTTGGTATAGTAATCATCACAGCAGGAATCGATCTTTCAGTAGGATCACTCATGGCTCTACTCGGAGTCGTCTTCCTTTACTTTGTGACCCCTCCGGAGACAAGACCTGACTCTTTCCTTGCTAAAATAATCCCTGAAATAGGATGGCCGATAGCCATAATCTTCACCCTCATCTTAGGAACCCTAGTCGGTTTGGCTCAGGGACTCTTAGTCGGAAAGCTCAAGCTTCAGGCCTTCATCGTTACGCTATGTGGACTCCTATCATACAGAGGCCTCGCTCGATTCTCGGCCGATGACACTTCCATTAACCTCAGTAACTCTGAACAAAATCTTAGCCTCCTCAGGCACCTTGGTGAAGGAAGCTTGGGGGATGTTCTAACCAATGGCAATAGCTCAGGAATTCTTCACAGCATTCCAATGTCATTTGTGTACTTGATTGGCTTTGCACTGTTCTTCGGGATCATACTCCACAAGTCCATTTTTGGACGCTACATCTTTGCCGCGGGAAGGAATGAATTAGCCACAAAATATTCGGGCATTAATACAAGCATTGTCATTGCTTTTGCTTATGTCATTGCTGGTTTTTGCACAGCTTTCGCATCCATACCATTTTGTATATACACAGGCTCAGTCCAACCCGCTACGCACGGCGCTTTTTTTGAACTGTACGCTATCGCCGCAGCCGTTTTGGGAGGGTGCAGCCTAAAGGGTGGTGAGGGGTCCATAATCGGAATCCTGATCGGCACGGCAATTCTAATTGTACTCAGAAATATGGTTAATCTCTTTGGCTATCCTACCCCGCTCAGTGACGCTATCACTGGCGGCGTCATTTTTGTTGGAGTTCTATTGGATCAACACGGAGCATCAAGCATCAAACGTTTGTTCACCAACAAAAATAAAACAGCATAAAAACATAAATCACCATGGAGAATTTCCTCCATTAACGCAGAGGGTCTGACCCGTAATAAAACCTGCCTCCTCAGAAGCAAAATAGGCAACTGCTTCCCCAACATCTGAAGGAGTTCCCCACCGGCCAGCTGGTATTTGACTCAGATAGGCGTCCTTTTCTTCTTGCGGATCGTTCTCATGTCGTTCTGTTGGAATCCAACCTGGATTGACCGTGTTAACCGTAATGCCGTGAGGCGCTAATTCTCGTGACATGCTGCGCGTCCATCCTATTTGTCCCCCCTTTGCTGAAACATAAGCACTGAATGGGCTCACGGAGAGTTGATAAACCTCACTAGAAATATTAATGATTCTGCCCCAACTTTTCTCTTTCATTTGAGATAGCACCGCCCTCGTTAAAAGGTAAGGGCTCTTAATGAAAAAATTGAGCATCTGTTGGTATAATTCCCAATCATATTCTTCAATAGTTTTCAAGGGCTGATCCGGCGTTGCGTTTGGCACGATAATATCAATCGCGCCTAGCTCGGACTGCGCCCGATCCACCAAATCAGCAATGGCTAGTTCATCGATAGCGTTCGCCTTTAAAAGAATACCCTCACCCCCAGCACTTTGAAACTCAGAGAAAGCACGCTTTGCCCTTTCCTCATCATTATAATAGTTCATCACAACCTTCGCTCCTCCAGCACCAAGAACCTTGGCAATTCCAAGCCCCAGTCCTGTTGTACTTCCAGTTACAAGTGCCACGTGTCCTTTTAATGTTTGAGCCATTCGATTATTTATTAGGTTTTATAATTTTTGGATTTCCATGTTTTAAACCAAAATCATATAAAACAAATTTATAATTATTGTTATTTCCATAAAATTTTCATATTCACCATGGAAATTCCATATATGTAGAACTTTTCATAGCTCCTTAATAAATCGTAATCATTAAGAAGGGTCCTTATCTTGAGAACAGCATAGAGCGCATTATCTTCCAAAAGTTTTAAAGAACAGCAAAATAGTGAGTCGCCCTAAAATACCAGGCTATTTGATACATGAACTGATTGGAGAAGGCTCCACAGGATCTGTATGGAGTGCCGCATCCCAAGGAAAAAACAAATTTGCGGTAAAATCTCTTAGAGGGATAGCCGTTAACCGAGAAGTGCTCTCAGATGCACTGGTAAAGATTTACAAAGATTCCCCTCATCCGGGAATCGCTACGATACACGACTTTGATCTAGCAAGCCCTCAAGCATATATCACGATGGAACTCTATGCGGAGAGAACAACGCTCCCTGACGGAGCCCCACATATCAGATCACGAAACCTAGAAACGTTGTGCGGAAATGTCTCCTCCAATGATGGATGGAAAATCGCAATTCAAATTGCAGAAGCGATGGCTCACCTTCACGAGAAGGGAATCATTCACTGCAACTTAAAACCAACCAATGTACTTTTTGAAGACGGTGTAAACCCACAAGCAAAAATCACTGACTTCGCACAGGGAATGCTCGGGGGAACCGAGCAACTTGAAACTAGTGATTCGCTTTTTTATTGCGCTCCAGAACAACTACAGCACGGCAATCAATTCTTTGAAGGCCGCGGAGAGAAATGGGACGTCTATGCTTATGGAGCCACCATTTACCAGTTAATGACGGGAAGATTTTGCCGCCTTAATGATGAAATTGTTAAATACAGAAAAAAGAGGGAAACACAACTCAACCTACACAGCGAAATTTCCACGAACCGAGTCGCCCGGGCCATTAGTGCTAAAGAAAATGTAACCTGGCCAAATGAAGCCCAAACGGAAACTGAGCAAACATACCGTTCAATCATCGAAACATGCTTAAGCCTTAAAGATGAACATCGTCACAACGACATGGCCGAAGTTCTTAATGAACTTAGGAATTGTGAAGACAACAACAATCTTAACTCACTCTCAGAGGAAAAAAGCGGAATCAATTTTAGGCACAACAAAAAAGCCAAGTTGGAACATGCTACCACTATTTTTCTGTCTGCTACAGTATCCGCAGCCGCGGCAGTTCTAATCACATTAAATTATCTAGGCCAACAAGAGCAACCCGTCCCTATCTCTCCACCAGAACCGGTAAAAATAATTAAAGTGGATCCAATTGATATCATCCCTACCCCCAAACCAGATAAAACAATCCCTGCACTAACCATCGAAGAGGAACAGATAGCCGGCCTCATCAATGATTTCCAGCAATCTCAATCTGCATTGAATGAGCTTTGTAGAATGCTTGCAACTTTGGATGACGAGGGCAATCCGTTGTACATCTTTCCCGAAGGAACGATCGGATCAATGCTTACATATTATGATAAGTTCATCAGTCGTAACCAGGACAATCCAGCCTTACGTGACTCAGTAATTTCCGCACTAAGCAATTCCAGTGAACTTCATATTCTCCTAGGCGACTTCACCTCTGCCAGCCAAAAACTAACACAAGCCACAGAATTAATTACGGATGACGAAATCGGAGGTGGAGACAATGGAGAATTGATCGAACGTAGAGCTAGACTATACAAGAATCTCTCAACTTCGAAAGCAGGCTCACAAATGCACAGAGCCGCTACACAGGCTGCCACAAAATCCTTTTTACTTTATAAGGAGCTACTGAGCCACGATCCG
>Ga0209403_10001637_pt1 | contig 28642 bp, 30 predicted proteins | sample ArcticOcean_MG_C_8_FD_187440 | JGI IMG/M metagenome (GOLD analysis project Ga0209403, IMG submission 187440) | Marine microbial communities from western Arctic Ocean - ArcticOcean_MG_CB11_86 (SPAdes) (version 2) | ecosystem: Environmental > Aquatic > Marine > Oceanic | place: Arctic Ocean...
GTCTGAAAGGCTTAAGTGCGCAACGGCAGTGTTCCCCAGCTCCGCAGTTTCGAGAACGGCCCCGCCGATCTTGAGGAGAAGATTGGGGAAGGGCATTGCCTGACCGGGGAGCGCATCCGGCGTGCCCTGCATGAACATAGAGATGGAATCTGAGAGATAGAGGCTCTCCAGCTGCGTGAGCTCTGTTGCAAATGTATCCGGCATTTCTAGTTTCCCCCTACTCGAACCTTATGTCCTAAGCGCGTTGCACTGGCTAAGGACCCTCCACAATTTAGGCCTTGCCACCTTAGTAATTCTTAAGGCAATTCCTAATCCCGCCGCTCATATCAAGAGAGAACGCTGGCCAAATCCAGACTTCCTCTTACAATCTCGTAACCTGAAACTAGTGCAGGGACATAATCCAATAGGCCCTGCATCATTTCGGTGTACTTAAATTTTTATATGACCATCGGTCTTGTATTACAAACATGTAATTAAGCCGAAAGTACCAGTTTCACCTTCAATTGCTATTGCAACCAACCTGAGTAGAGAGAAAGTTTGGCAGGTGGTTAGCCCTTTGATTAGCCGACGACGCGGTTGAGTGGGACCTGTTTGCGTTATGTGTGCAATCCAGCAAGCAAACCCTGACGTATAAATTTGATGTTTGAATGAACGACGCCCTCGTAACAATCATGTAATACTCACTGCTTACAATTGAGTAAGACAGTAGTTGAGAATCCACTCCGAGAGACATCAATATGAATCAGACAGTAGCAACCACAATCATAGGAAACGTTACAGCCTTGCGGGGCAAGGACTGCCCACGATGCACAGCGCGGCTTTTCGAGAACTACGACGAGATGTTGTGCGTGCACTGCGGCTGCGTCGATTACAACGTACCCTCTCCCAGAAACTCATCGGGCACCAAGAATGCTCTGAACGCGGCCACTTTGTGGATCGTGCGATACGTGGGAGACAGCCCGCTGACGAAAAACGATCTGTTGCAGGTGCGAACGGAACGCAGCGGCTACTGCATCGCATACAAAGTTACATGCCCGTACTGCAATTCGACTATGAGCCAGTCGTCTCGACGCTCAAGCAAGCGTATTGAAAAGCGCGAGGAGCGTCACCGCTGCGACCACGGCCACATCATCACCCTAAGATGGGACGTAGAGGGCGACCTCGGCTGGAGGTAGTTTTGTGTTTTTATATATCAAGCTAAGGGATGCTACTTAGCGAGCCTTCGTGTGACGAGCAGAGGGATTTTTGTATAACAGGCTCGGGGACACCGCTTAGCTGATCTATGCGCGACGAGCAAAGGGATGCTGCCTAGCTAAAATAATTGGGACTAGGGCTGCACATTCAGAACAACCAACAGCAGGCTTCCCGAATCAACCGCTTGTTGCTTCGGGTTCATCCTTATCTGGCTGCGGACGTCTCACGGCAGAAATAGCCGAAGACAAGAGCACGAAGGCGCCAGCCAGCACAAAGGCCCTACTCAATCCCGTCACGAAAGCGATCCTCACGCCATCTCCACCAACTGCTGTCACCGCCGAGAGGTTTGGCTCGAATCCCATGGCACCCATCGTGATAGTCACAATGGTCGTGGCTAGGGCGACACCGCTCAGGTTCGCCGACGTGCGAGTCGTATTCAAAAAAGCTGACGCAATGCCGTAGTTCGCCTTTGATACCGATCTCATTATCGAGCTGGTATTAGGCGAAGAGAACATCCCCATTCCAATGCCCTGCAAAGTCATCCCCAGCAGAACGTGCGCTGGCGACGCGTCGATGGTCATTCGCGAAAACACTACGAATGCACAGGTCGATATCCCCATGCCAATCACTGACAGCCAGCGAGTGCCAAGCTTGTCCGACAGCTGTCCGCTGATTGGTCCCATCACCGCCATTCCTATAGCACTGGGCACCATGAATAGGCCAGCCTTGCTTGGCGAGTACTGCAGGCCTTGAACCAAGAAGAAGGGCATCAAAAAGAAGACGGAGGAGCTGCCCAGGAACGAGCTGAACCTGGCCGCCACTCCCAACGAGAAAGCACTCTTCGTGAAGAAACCCAAGTCCAGCATGGGGTCTGGCGCATGCTTCTCCCACCACAGAAACCCAATCACCAGTGCCACGGCCAGAACGAATCCTCCTATGATTAAGGGAGAATCCCAGCCAAATCGGTGCGCATTAGTTAGCGAAAGCAAGAAAGAAACCAGAGCCCCAGACGACATGCCCGCTCCGCCCCAGTCGAAATTCAAGGACTTTTTCTCGGATGCTGTAGATGTATTCTTTCTCAACACTAGGGAGGCAGAAACAAGTGCTAATAAACCCATTGGCACGACGGCGAAGAAAACTGCGCGCCATCCAAGAGCACTTACCAACACTCCGCCCACTACCGGCCCCATTATCACGCCAGTGCCAATAATGGTCATGTAGAGGCCAAGGGCTTTGCCGCGCTCCTTGTCTGGGAATATCTCGGCGACCATAGCCATGCCGTTAGCGCCAATGCCAGCTGACGCCACTCCCTGAAGAATCTTGGCACCCATTAGCATAGGGAACGATGTCGAGAGGCCACCGATTACAGCCGCAGTAGCGAACATCGCCAATCCGCCCATAAACACATACTTCCGGCCGACGATGTCCGACAGACGGCCAGCGGGCATGAACAAGGCGCTGGTGGCAAGGATGTAACTCAGCGTTACCCACTGAACGCTCGGTATGTCCAGCAGAAAGTGGTCGGCAATGGCTGGCAGCGCGATATTGGTGCCGGACTGGTCCATAACGCTGGTGAACATGCCTACCGCAACGGCGCAGTAAACCCACCATTTATAGTTGGGGCTGTTGGCGATTTTGGATATGGGTTCGAGGCTGAGAAGCGTCATTCGCGGGTAATAGGGCATGTGGTTTGTGTGAGGTGCATCCCTAACAACGTACACCCCGGGCGAGCTACGCACAACGTACAGGTGGGGCGCAATTGGCTCAGACCCAGGAAAGATACTCGGTTCTGGCTCACCTCATCAGTCGCATTTTACTTCTGATGATTTACCAGTTCCGGCTATGTGAATGACCGAGCTTGTCTTCTGAGCTTCCCCACCTCTCCGGTCTTGTTGGATGGCCTTTATGTCACAGGGCGTTTAGAGCTAGGCTAAATACATTAAATATAAAATACTTGAGTGTAGTGTGTTCGATGTCTGTTGTGAAGCGGCAGGGATGAGGCAGGGTAGTCCAGATGTCGGCTAAAGACCAATGTCAAAGCGGCGTTGGGATGGCTAAAGGATACAAGAATATTGTCTGACTGGAGATCGCCGATGAGGGGCCTGGACCGCGTCTTTGACACCCTGAAGACATCGCCCCAGATGCTGCGAAGAGCTGAACACGGTGTTACCGGCCTGGAGACTGCAATCATTTTGATTGCGTTCGTTGTGGTCGCTTCAGTCTTCGCTTTTACTGTCCTATCAACAGGTATCTTCTCTGCTGAGCGCGGAAAAGAGACTGTATACGCAGGTCTGCAACAGGCCAGCGGCAGCATCGAAATCAAGGGCTCGGTAATCGCCAGTGGCGTAGGTGACCTCACTATGGATAATGGCGATGATATATGGGACAACCCGGGGGCGAACCTCACCATATCTGTAGAAACCACTGATAAGAAACAGGGCACAGCCAGCAGCGAAATAGACGTAGCCACGGCCTTCACTACCGGCCTCATAGGCTCAGAGGACATCTCTCCTACGCTCGACCTGTCCAGCTACGAGTCGATCTCTCTGTGCATCAAGTTTGGCGTTACGACGTCAGCAGGCCAAATCGAACTCGTAATAGTCGACTCCACGGGATGCGCCAGCGCCGCAGAGAACATAGACCTACCTGTGCTTACCGGCGATCTGTTGAAGTTTGTGACCGTAGGCATCTCATACAGCACCACCAGAACCGCCATTGCCTGCCTTGGGGCTGAGTGTGGCTACTGACCTGTCCACCGCCAGCAGTACCAAGAGAAATATCGATGAAATCGTAGCCCGAGGTCAGATGACCAGCATAGTGATCCTTGTGGCCAACTCCATCCAGGGCGAACCCATCGATCTCACGGAGCCATCTGACGCTGACAACGATGGTCTATCCGACTCCGAGGATCGCCGGCACAATGTGATCATCAGCTACAGCGACGAATCTCAACAGAAGAACGACGTGTACTGGACCAAGGTATTTGTAGGAGCCGATGACGGCGACGACCAGTTGGAGACAGAAGAGTGAGTAGAGCTAACAATTTTCCTTAAGGGTCTGGACCAGGCAACCCCTCTGGTAAAGGACATCGAGTTTACTTTGGAGATAATACCATCTGAAAGCAGTGTGCTGGTTTTGCAACACATCACGCCCCAAGAGATTAGCAACGTCATGAACCTCAAGTAGCTCTGACGTGAGACTGATGTCTTTGATCACTAATCCGGCGAAGCGATTCATCCAGAAACAGCCATTAGCATCGCAATAACTCTGATCTGCTGGCCAGATTTGTAAATCAGTTAGTGAGAAAAAATAAACACCGGTCTTGGATTTCCAAGGCCGGTGTTTTTATTTAAGCTTGTTAGTTAGACGGAGCTAGAAAGAAAACTACTTGTACTGACTCTTTCGAATCTTGCTGGGAAGCACGACCCACATGCCGAATAGTGCTACGAATGCCAGACCTGCGAATACTGCTTCCATGTGTTCTATCCTCCAAGTAATCTACAAACTATTATGGAGGCAAGATGTTTCCCAAGTTTTGCATATTTGTTAAATCTTTGTTAAATCAGTGGCAAACGTGGCTGCGATTGACACGCCCGCTATCCGCCAGATATAAATTGCAATGAACTAAGAACTGACACAAATATACGAAAAACCTCTTCCGACCATCACTATTTACAGGAGTACGCTTAATGCCAGATAAGATTCGCTTGGGCTTTGTGGGGGCTAACGTCAATTCGCACTGGTCATCCCAGTCGCACTTTCCGGCGCTGCTGGCCAGTCCGGACGTCGAGCTCACCGCCGTCTGTACATCCAGACCAGAAAGCGCGGAAGAGGCGCGACTGGCTTTCGGGGCGAAGCTCGCCTTCCACGACTTCCGAGAAATGGCGGCGTCGCCAGAGATAGACGCGGTGGCAGTGGTCGTGCGAGTGCCATCGCACTATGAACCAACTAAGGCGGCCATCGAAGCAGGCAAGCACGTCTACACCGAGTGGCCGCTGGGCCGGACCACCGCTGAAGCCGAGGATCTGGCGTCGCTGGCCCGAGCTAAAGGCGTTCATACCGTGGTCGGACTGCAATCGCGAGTCAGCCCTGCCTTGATGTACATCAAAGAGCTCATCGAGTCCGGCTACATGGGCGAGGTGCTGTCCTGCCACGTCACCACCATGCGTGACGGCGCCCTGGAACGCCCTTCCAGCCGCACATGGCAGCGGGACGCCAGCCAAGGCGCAAACACTCTGACCATCGCCAACGGCCACGTCATTGACGCCTTGCGCTTTGTGCTGGGCGACTTCTCCCGGGTGGCTTGCATGGTCACCACGCAGGTACAGCAGTTGTACGAGACGGACACCAAGCAATTCGTAGACGTCACGTCGCCGGACAACGTTCGAGTCTCCGGCCAGCTAGTGAGGGGCGCAGCAGCCTCCGTTCATGTCGGCGCGGTCCCCTGGGCAGGCGGCGGCTTTCGAATGGAAATCTACGGGCGGGAAGGCACGCTGGTCACCACTGGCAGCATCTCGTCTCAGCGCGGTGAGATGCTGCGAGTGCAGGGCGCACAGAAGAGCTCTGAGCTAAAGGATTTAACCATACCTGAGCGTTTCAACTACGTCCCGGACGATTTTCCGCGAGGCGACCCTTTCAACGTTGGGCAGATGTATGCACTGTTCGCGGAGGCAATTCACACTGGGCAGAACAGCCTCCCTACATTCGAAACTGCTGTTGATTTGCATCGCTTTATCGACACTATCCAGTTGGCCTCGATGACAGGCCGAGAAATGAAGGTCGAATAGGCGACCGCTGCACAACAACCCAAATTTGGAAAACTCTTTTTAAAAATTAATATAGGAGAATCGAAGTGCCATTCTATGAAAGAGGCCCCGTCCGAATCCATTACGAAGAGGTCGGCTCCGGCTTCCCGCTGTTGATCATACCCGGTGGTGGTCTCAACTCCACCCTGATGTCCTTGCAGACGTCCGTGCCCTTCAACCCAATGGAGACGTATAAAGACGACTTCCGTTGCATCAGCGCCGACCTGCGAAACTCCAAGACAGGGCAATCTACCGGGCCGCTGGAGACCGGCCGACCCTGGGACGCCTACTCTGACGACCACCTGGGCCTGATGGACCACCTGGGCATTGATGAGTTCTTGGTCATTGGCTTCTGCATCGGAGGTCCGATGATCCACAACCTTCTCAGGCTGGCACAAGAGCGCGTCGTAGCGGCTGCGCTTATGCAACCCAGCGGTTTCGATCCAGAGCACCCTGACATTTTCTACCAGAACAACATTAGCGGCTGGGGACCACCCCTTTGCGAGAAGCAACCTGATATCACGATGGACATGGTCCACGACTTCCTCACCAGCATGTACACCAGCCGTGCCGAATTCGTATTCACCGTCTCACGGGATTTCGTGCGCGCTCTGCAAACGCCGCTTCTGATAGCGCCGGACAACATACCCGCGCACCCGTACGCCGCTGCGATGGAGGTTGCTGACCTTGCCCCGAACTCTGAGGTGACCATCTTTCCATGGAAGGACACTCAGCCGCACATCGACGAGGTCGTGGAGCACGCGCGCCGCTTCCTCAAATCGCACGAGCCCAAGGCAAGCTAGGATTCCAGGCAAAGGAATGATCGTTCAAGCTGAAGCAAGGAAAATGCGAGGAGCAATGTCTCAATGAGCACTACCATGACAAGCCGGGTTCACGTCGTCGCGGGTGGCTTTCCGCCGGGAGCCCTGGGCGGCCACGATATTGACTTCGCGCGCTTCAAGCTACTGGAACTGCTGGTAGAGCAGGACCTACGGGCCACGGTAGGTAACGACTTCATCGACATCGGCCGTTGGTTACCTGGCACCCAACTGTTGATCACCTACCTTGCCGGACCGTACCTCGACGACGACCAGAACCAGGTCGTGCGTCAATGGCTTGACAAAGGTGGGCACTGGCTGGCCCTGCATGGCTCAAGCGGAGGCAAGGCAGCGCGCGTTGCAGGCAGCAACAGGCGACGAATGGTCAAGTCCAGCCACCATGACACGCTGGGCGGATTCTTCCTCAGCCACCCTCCGATTCGCAAAATGCGGGTCGACGTTGTCGATACCAGTCACCCTCTGACTAAAGGTCTACCTGAGTCTTTCGAAGTGATCGACGAACCATACATGATTGAGATACAGCACCTTGGTGATACCCAGCTGTTGCTCACCTCGGAGTTAGGGCCAGATGATTCTGCTCCCGGCACAGGCTTTGTGTACGACGAGGACACTGCGCTTCTTCCGGATGGCAAGACTCGGGTCCTTGGATACACTCGTAAGGTTGGCAAGGGCGGAGTGACCTACATTGCGCTGGGCCATTGCCACTCACCCGCAAGCCAAAACCGGCCCGCAACCAGCGAGAGACCGACGGTCCTACGCAACACATGGGAATCAGACGCATACATGCAGTTGCTGCGCAATGCCTTCGAATGGGGCGTCGGATAATTTAGCCCCGGAAATGTCAGTCGATTCCGAGTCCGACATAAGAAACGTCCTTGGCGAATGGCACTTAGGTCGGACGGCATTGCAGGTCTTAGGCGGAATCGAATCTCGCTTTATTCTCAACCATCCAGCTTTCCATGTCCTCTTTGGTCTTGCTGGAATTACTCATGACATCAGCATGCGCTTCCAGGTAATGGGGCATAAGCGCTTGCATCCACGCCTCGAAGGTTTCCCCTTATGCAGTCGCGTCGCACAAATCACATTTGAGAGTTTTCATGCCATTCTCCTTTTGTTGATCTTTGCTAATTACAATGCCAATTTTAATAACTAGGCTTGGTTGGAAACGGCGTCAGCTGGATTTCGTGGGTCCAACAGGACTTGTCCTGGCTATGTAGGTAGTGGAAGGCCTCAGCGATCTTGACGGGATTAATTATCAGGTCGGGGTTCTGCTGGGCCTTCGGCATGGCGCGGGTGCCAGGGGAGTCAATGGTGCCGTCTATGATGACGTTGGCCACGTGCACACCGTACTCTGAATACTCCTCTGTCAGCACCTGGGCCAGCGTGCGCATCATCACCCTGGGGTAGTACAGCGACTGGCCTGTGTAGCGCTTCCGACCGCGCAGCGACGAGGAGTTATTGGAGAAAAGGAAGGAGCCATGTCCCTTCTCTCGCATCGCTGGCAAAACCTCCTTGGCCACCAGAAACGGTCCGCGGCTGGCGATGTGCTGTGCTGTGTCGAACATCTCCACGGAGATGTGCTCAAGCAATTCCTTCTCGGGCGGAAGGTCTCGTCCTTCCAAGTAGCCTGCGTTGTAGATCAACACTTCAGGATCGCCGGCCTGCTCTCGAATCTGAGCGAAGGCGTTAGAAATGGAGTCCTCAGACACCAGGTCCAGCTCAACAATCATGGTATCGCCACCCTGCTCCCGAATAGCCACCTCTAGCGAAGCCGCATTGGAGCTAGTGCGGGTAGTCAGCACTACGAAGAAGCCTTCGCTGGCAAACTTTTGAGCGATGGCACCACCTATGCCCCAGCGCACCCCAACCGGCAGATCGCTGTCATCGAGCACCTTGCCATGGGCCAGCTTGGTATTCCGACCATCTGCCTGCCACTTGGAAGTCGCTCCTATAACGACGGCGACCGGTTTATTGTTCGCATTCATATTGGAATCCCTTTCTATTACTGTCTGACGCCTGCCATATTACCCGAAGTATATTCAGACAGGATAGTTTTGTCGCTCATGTAATGGGCAGCAGGATTTTGCTGATTTTCACTCCTACTTTGTGCACGCGCATAGTTCAGAGACAGTCAGAAGTCTAGTTGGCGAGATTTGACAACATTAGCAGGCGATTTTATAGTCCAACAAACAACGCGCGATTAGCATTTAAGAAGTTAAGAGGACAGATGGCTGACGAGATTGCAAATGAATAGTTCCATGTCCAGTGGGAAGACGCCTCCGATTCAGAGCTGAACTGGGCCTGGGAAGGTGCGCACTGGCCCAACCCACTAACGCCTCTCTCTGAGTACCTCACTTTGCGTTCCTTCCACGATATGGCCAGCGAAATGGGGATAGATAAATCGAAAGCCATGCGGTTGGTATCCGCCCAGGGATTCACCTACATGTGGAGGCCTCACACTAGGAGTAGTGTTGCCACGGACCCCGCCATAGCCGAGCGGGCAAGACTCAGCATGGAAGCTGTTCCAAAAATGACGGAGATATGGAACTCCCGCTACAAGCCAGAGATTGAAGCTCTTTGCAAAAGCCTGCAGCTTGTGGGAACGGGCAGCTTGAGGGTTCCTTGCCTGGCCCTGGGCCGCAAACTCAAAGCCGCTGGCCAGGTTGAAGATGTCGACGATGTTTTCTACCTTCACCTGCGAGAATTCCAGGAGATAGCGGACGATGAGCTAGTCCAGAATATGAAGGCCATCATCGCTGACCGTAGAGCGAACCGGGAAAAGTGGCAGAATATCGTTCCTCCAGCTTTTGTAGGCGTCGCTCCAGTGAGGTCCGGCAATCCTTCGAGTGATGATTATGAAGAATCAAGGGAAGACCAGCCTGACCTCCTGAGAGGACTAGCCGCGAGCAAGGGCATCGTCAGCGGGAGGGCCACAGTTGTGCGAACGCTTGAAGAGGGTAGCAGGTTAGAGGAGGGTGCCATTCTGGTCTGCCGCTCCACATCTCCCTCCTGGACTCCTCTAATCGCCCGTGCTTCGGCGGTAGTGACCGACACCGGCGGCGTGTTGCCACATACGGCGATTGTGGCTCGCGAGTTCGGCATACCCTGCGTAGTGGGCACCGGCAACGCAACTTCTATAATCGTGGATGGCGGCGAGGGGAGAAGTAGAGCCACTTTTCTGATACTGAGCGGCATCACGTCCGTTCATGAGGCGCTACGGTCATAGGGCAGGGACCTGTGGTGAGGAAGAAGAGGGAACCGGGACGGCGAACGAGTCGCCGCCCCGGTATGCTAGAAGACTTAGATATCTATTCCGAGGAGCTTCGCAGCAGTCCCACTGAGGATCTTGATCCGGTCCTCGTCGCTGAGCCCAGGAATCTCCATGATGTGGTCGACCGGGGTAATGTTCCATGGGAACGGGTAATCTGTCCCCAGAACCACGTGATCAATCCCTGCTTCGGCGATCAGGTGCCGCATGCCCTCACCAGTAAACATGATCGAGTCGAAAAACAGTTGGCCATCTCGGATATATTCTGTCGGCATCTTCTTAGGATAAGGCCCGACCTTGTCCGGGAAGGTCTTGATAACCGCGTCCGAGCGGTTGGCATAAGATGGCAGGTAGCCGCCGCCATGCGAGGCGCAGATCTTGAGGCCCGGATAGTTGTCCAGCGTCCCTTCGAAGATCATATGCGACAGCGCTATGGTAGTTTCCAGCGGGTTGCCAATAGTGTTCGTCAGGAAACCATTGCCGGATAGACGTCCGCTGGGTTCCAGCTCGCGGGTGCCACCAGGGTGCATGAAGACGAGCACTCCCAGCTCTTCGCATTTGGCCCAGAACGGGTTGAATCTCGGGTTTGCTAGCTCCTCACCATCGACACTGCCACCGACGCTCACGCCTCGGAATCCAAGGTTCTTGACTGCGTGTTCGATCTGTTCCGCTGCGAGGTCGGGATACTGCAGTGACGAGGTCGCAAAGGCAACGAATCGGTCCTCTCCCGATGAGCAAAACTCGACCAGAGCCTCGTTCTGCACGCGGATCAGATCGGCAACAGCGTCACGCTCCGCACGGTACCAGTAGGGATTGATGCTAAGGGCCTGCACATCGACACCCGTCTGGTCCATTTGCGCCAGGCGGTCGCTGAGGTTGGACCACATAAGCCCTGAGGCTTCCAGGGGGTGGCCAATCAACTCCGCGGCCTCCGGTACGATACAGTGCGCGTGCACGTCAACGGTCTTGATTCGCTTGCCATTAATGACGACCTCGCGGCGGCCTCTTGTTTGCGCCTGGCTCGAACCTCCGCCTCCACCGCTGGAGCCGACCTCACAGTCGGCAAAGGCCAATCTCATTCCAGTATTCATGTTTTCGTTAATAGGCATTTCCAGTGCTCCCGTTCTTAAGATAGTTGTTGGCAGATGCAAGAGTGGTCAAACATCCTCGCCCATTGTAATCGCTACGGCTGTTACATGCTCTAGCACGCGTTTAATATGGTCAAGTCGTTGTCTAATGACAAATAGACGTCAAAACAAAAGCCCGTGGGATATCCCACGGGCCTGTTTATTGTGCGGTTGGTTGTTGGAGGCGACGGGCGGATTCGAACCGCCGAATAGGGGTTTTGCAGACCCCCGCCTTAGACCACTTGGCTACGTCGCCTTATTCGTTTAACTCTGGTGCCGAGGAGGAGACTCGAACTCCTACAGCCTTGCGGCCACAGCGCCCTCAACGCTGCGTGTCTACCAATTCCACCACCTCGGCCTGATCCCGTACTATCTTACATGCTGACGAGACTCGATAGGTCAGCGGATCATCGGTGACCCGAGATATTATAGCTAAAGCCTCTTACCATGTCCATAACCACGTCCACATTGGTTTTTGCATGGCAGCCTGTCCAATTCCACGGCAGCTAAATTGATTCCAGAGGCATTCTACTACAGTCTCCGTATATGAAAGCAAAGTTGCTATGGACCACAAGCCAGGCGAATAACAGTTGTTTGGCAGCCTCTAAGGACATAACATATCTGCGGGAATTCCAAACAGAGGTGACCTTATGGCAGACCTGCCACCAATTTCCAACGAAACCTTGGCTGTGCTCAAGAGTATCCCCACGCAGACGCTGATCGATGGCCTATGGGTCAAGGGGTGGCCCATGAGCTACATCGAAGGAGCAAAGCCTCTCCAACTTGGCCAGCACATGGCGGGACGAGCCGTGACTCTAAGGTTCGTTCCCCACAGGCCAGACATCGTTGAAGACAAACCAAAAGGCGCAGACTCCGCAGAATACGTCGCTATCGAGCTTTGCGGGCCTAGCGAGGTGCTGGTGATTGACGCGCTCGGCTGGGAGTACAGCTCCATCGGCGGCGATATCAAGTTCCTGCGAATGAAGCAGCTTGAGGCGGGCGGCCTGGTCACCGACGGCGGCGTACGAGATACGGTGGTGCTCAAGGAGTACGGCTTCCCGGTGTATTCGGCCAGCGCAACAGCCAAGCAGGGGCCGGCAGAGTTCTGGCCTTGGCAGGTCAACGGCGCCATTCAGTGTGGCGGCGTCTTGGTGCGTCCAGGCGATGCCATAGTGGGCGACGACGATGGCGTTGTAGTCGTGGCGAGATCAGCCGTCGACGAAGTGATCCAGATTGCACACCAGCGTGAAGAGGTTGAAGAGGTGATCAAGGCCCAGCTGGAGATAGAGCAGTGCTCTCCCGGCAAATACTACCCTTTTAACGAGCGCACGTGGCAGCTTTATGAAGAGAAAACTGGGAAAAAGAGACCTGGCTAACCAGCTAATTGACTTGCGAGGCCTACTGGATGATAATATCCCACAAATTTCACTTATAAAGCATATAAATTAAAGGAGGCTAGTTTATGTTGGAGGAGCGCACGGGCGTTTTCGCGGCCGGAGACAACAAACTGACATTGCTCGGTCCAGAGATCAAGGTCGGAGACAAGGCACCAGGATTTACCGTATCAGGCGCGGGACTAAAGCCGGTTTCCCTCTCAGATACCGCAGGCAAGGTCCGAATCATAGCTTCAGTTCCTTCCCTGGACACAGGTTTGTGCAGTGAGGAGACTCAGAAATTCAACGAAATGGCCAGCTCCCTGCCAGACAACGTCACCATCCTGACAGTAAGCATGGACTTGCCCTTCGCTCAGGCCCGCTGGTGTGGCGCCCACGAGGTCGACAAGGTCAAGACAGTTTCCGACTTCAAGAGCCGTGAATTCGGCGACAGCTACGGCGTCCACGTTAAGGAGAGCGGTCTATTGGCCCGCGCAGTCTTCGTGGTCGGCAAGGACGACATCGTTAAGTACGTAGAATACGTGCCTATCATTTCACAGCTTCCAGACTTTAATGCAGCGCTGGACGCGGCCAAGGCAGCAGCCGGCTAAAGATACATATCCAGTTACGCACAAAGAGGGCTCCCAAGTTGGGAGCCCTCTTTATTTACGTTTGCCTAAATGTAGACGGTATTCAGTTTTCTATGTGACTGTAAGCGTCACGAATTGTCACAACATGTCACTAAATAGTTATGGATCGTCCCCCTCCGTTGTCGTGTGCAAAAACTAAACTAGAGGCATACCGCTGATGTGGCGGGCACTGACAACTACCAGGAGGCCGATGCCATCATGACGAGCAATATATCCTTAAAAGAGTCCATACAAGCCATGTTCATAAATATGTCTGTGCTTCGCAACTATGCCAGGCGCTCAATTCTCCTGGAGGAAGTGCTAGAGGAACATTAGGAAATCGACAGGCAGGACCGCCTCGAAAAGTTCTTCTCTACAGGCAACGACCTCAACTGGACGCCAAAAGAGGTAACCGCTCTTCTGCTACTAGAGGTTTTCGCCAACCCTGCGTAATCGCAGGCCAATGCCCACTCCAGGCTCTCTATTGAGTTGGCAAGCCCAAGCTACCCTGCGTGATCCAGCTCTCCTCTTCGACGGGCGGACCGCACTCGGGCCAAGAGTTCTAGGAAGTTAATAGCCTTCCTGATATAGATGTCTGCGCCCCCCAGCAAGGCAGCGACTACTTCATTCTCCTCACCCTCTCCGGTAATGACAATTATCCCGTCGGTCAGGCGGCGCAACATCCGAACCCTTTCGGTGCCCTCCCGATCGACGGCGTCTTCAGCCAGCACAATAAGCTCAGGACTAATAACAACAACGCTGGATATAAGGTCTGGGCTATCGGCATGCTGGGTGACGTCATAACTCTGGGTCATGAACACTTCCACGAGAAGCCGTCGTAAATGACGGTCCGGTTCAAGCACAATGGCTCGCGGATTAGCTTCAGGAAACAATTTGAACCAACGGTCTGAGAGGTTTAATAGGGCGTGGAAAAATAGTAAGTCTGTGTCCAGTAGAACGAGTCTTCGAAGGCACCTGTGCTGTCGACAATCCTCTTCAATGGGCGAAAGGGGAGTGTGATCGCTCAGGCTAGGGGGGGGTGGCACGCTGCCGCTTACCAGGTATATGACTGGCATGAACTAACGCTCGTCATGGAGACGTTCTGCGGCAGTCTGGTGTATACGTTCTCCAGCAACTCCATACAACCACCGGTGATAAAGAGGAATTCTCACCTTTAAAGAAATTGCTTGAGCGAATGGGCAGTTGGCTTGTACGGCAACTGGCGGGCGTGGACGACGTTCCCGATGCTGTCAGCGGTTTACCAGGTAACACTCGATAGCCTGTGAAAGGGCGTCTACGCCGGTATCGGATGTAACTTTAGGAGGCATGGACACGCTTAATGCCGGGCCACATATGGCGACTGTCGGCCTGAGCAACGGGTTTCCTGCCCATCCCTTGATGCCGGACTCAGGGTCGAACACACCAGAGCCGCTGGTGACCTCGCTATCGGTCCCGGCCGTGGTAGGGATAGCGATTATGTGCGCGCCGCGGCGTTCGATCTTACGCGCTGGAGACCAGTCGCTGCCGATTCTCAGCTGCTGGTATTCTGTAAGCTTGCCTTCGTTTCCCAGCAGGAGCGATACGGACTTGGTACTGTCGATGGCGCTGCCGCCGCCCAGAGCCACCAGCAGATCGCAGTTATGACTCAGAAATGTCTCTACGGCGCTTTCGACTGCAGCCAGCGTAGGTTCGGTGGCGACCTGAGAAAACACCTCCACCCTCAGACCCGCTTCGTGCAGCGATTCTTCGGCCTTTCTGGTCAACCCCAGCTCGTACACTATTGGGTCGGTGATAATCAGCGGAGCTTCACTCCCGAGCCCCTTGGCTATCTCTCCAACCTTGTTTACGCTGTCTACGCCAAAGGAAAGTTGTGATGGCGCCATGTTTACGCTGCCTACGCCAAAGGAAAGTTGTGATGGCGCCATGAAATCGATTTGATCTGACCAGTTCATCTTTTGACCTCCTGTGATCAGACTCGGTGGCCAACCTTGTCCACCAGGTAATCGCCACCCAGGTATCGCTTCCACCCACCAGCCAAGTTGCCAGGACAGAGCTTCGTGTGTCTCGTACCTGGTTATGCACTCCGAGACATTTTCTCCAACTACCTGGATGTCTTCCGGTCTCAGGTCCTGGAGCTGGCTCAAGTACCACAAATAGCCGATCGTTCGCCAATCGAGGCCCACCAGCTGTGCACCTATCAGGTCAACGGCGAGAGATTGGGTGCCTGCAAGCGCGACTCCTGAAGACACAGGGGTGCCGTTAACGGGTCCGCTTTCCCCAAACCCACGACGCTATCCACCACCGCTAGGTCGGGCGAAAGCGTTTGATTGGACCGGGCAATGGAGAGGTTAAGGGACGGAGGCTCGTGTGAAAAGGTGCCGGGCTCAGGCTCGAAGCGTGAGCTACTGTGCCTATCTTCGTTGCGTATGGAACCAATCGCGATGTTCTTTATAGACATCGTAGCGATCACCTCGTTATGGGTCTTCATGCGGCCAACGGAGACGAAGTAGGAGTCAAATAGAGTCTTGGACAGCCGAATATTCGCCGGCTTCAGATCACCATCGAGAGCCTCAAACAGCACTGAATCATCCTGGTTAAGGTCCAATAATTCCACGTCGTAGTCCTCTCTGAGAGAGAAGTAGCCGTACCGCTCGAATCCGCCCATGGTATCGCCGTTCAAGGCTGTGCCTTCGCCTATAGTGAACTTGTGAATTCCCTTTTCTTGCAGTCAGCCCATAGTAGCCCGCACAGCTCCCACCGGCGTGGCACAAAGCTCAACTGATGGTGAGACCATGTTGGACTTTATAAGGACCGGTCGGTCATCCGGCAAATGGACATCGTCGCTGATGAGGTCCAACGCTTTCTTTACCGTATCGTAACTCTCGTCGCCCCGGCAAGGTCTACTCTAACCATTGGGTGAGTTGGACGGTAAGGTTGTCGGCGTTACTGGAGCAGGACAGCTACGCAGTCTGGGAAGGAGGGCACTTCATTCGATTTCACCAGGGTGACTAATACACCATTTCCCCTCTCAAGAAAGCCTGCGTTCGGACGTCTTCAGGGTGATTGAACAACTTGACAGATGTGCCGACCTCTATCACTTCGCCATCAAGCACAAGCATCATTTGGTCGGCCAGTCGCTCCGCCTGAAAGAGGTTTTGTGTTACTAAAACAACCGTGGATCCCAAGTCTCGGACTGCGCCTTTAATCAAGTTCTCGACAAGGCCCACGCTGGCCGGATCTAGGTTAGCGGTCGGTTCATCTAAAAGCAGGACGTCCGGTTTGAAGGCAAGGGCGCGTGCAAAGGCCACTCGTTGGGCTTCACCTCCAGACAAGGTAGAGGCGTTTGCCTTCGCAAGATGGGCGAGTCCGACAGCCTCCAGCACTTCTTCCACGCGTCTCTGAAAATCCCGCTCCCCTCTGACTTGCAGTCCGTAGGCTACGTTCTTCTCTACCGAGCCATGGAATAACGCAGGGGTCTGAAGGACAAGGGTGACACGCCTGCGAATCGATATGGGCAGGTCCGAGCCGTTAGAGTAGTGATGGCCATCAATGGAAATGGATCCAGTTGTTGGCGGCTCCAGGAATCCCAGCATTTTCAGCAGGGTGCTTTTGCCCGCCCCGTTGGGTCCGGTGATCACCGTTATTGAGCTCCGATGGATTTCGAGATTCTTGACGCTGCAAACCTGGCGTTCGTCGTATTTCTTGGTTATATCCTGCAAGTGGTACAAAAATTGGATCATCGCCCTTCGATCCCTCCGCCTTGCAGGAAGATCCAAAAAAGGCTAGTTAGAAATGTAATGCTAATCAGGATCAACCCCATTGCAATGGCCTGGTCGAAAAGTCCCATGCGTGTGAATTGCACTGTGGCGGTTGTGAGGACTTGCGTAGAGCCCTTTAGATTGCCACCTACTATCATGACGGCGCCTACCTCGGAGATTATCCTGCCGAATCCAGCGAGCACTGCGACGAGAATTCCTACCCGGGCCTCCTGCAATACCACCTTAACGATCTGAAAATTGGTTGCACCTAGGCTGCGGGCCTGCCTTAGCAGATCGCGACTGACGGCCATAACGGCGACCATCGTGAAACTTGCAACAATAGGGGTGGCGATAATCACCTGTGCCAGGATCATGGCCTTTGGCGTGAAGATCCACCCGGTCCAGCCAAGCGGTCCGTTGCGTGATAGAAGAAGGAACACCAGAAGGCCGACCACAACGGGCGGGAATCCCATCCCTGTATACATCAACGCAATCGCCAGCCGCCTGGAGACGAAGCGCCGAAACGCCAACCATATTCCCAAGGGCATGCCAATTACGCAGCTAATTCCTATCGCGATGCCGGAAACAGCTAGTGACAGATATACGATGTGAAGGAGCGCTGAATCGAACGTGAATAATATTACGACGCCCTCATTGAGAAGCCCCGGCCATAATTCTGTCACAGTTTCCTTCCCAGACTGGTCCCACTGCAGTTCGGAATCAGGTCAATTGGCGTTTGGCTGGAACAGGGGCCGACTATATTGGGCAGTCCCGAACTCACCAATGCGTTCCTGCGTATCGTTACGCAATAGGTACTCAACTAATTTGGAACCCAGTTCAAAGTTTATGCTGGAATTCCGCTCCTGACTAACAGCGATAACCCCGTACTGATTGAAGAGAAGAGGGTCTCCCTCCACCATGATTCCAAGCTGTAGCCGCTCTTCATGAGCCAAGAAGGTACCGCGATCAACAAGCGTATACGCCTGCAGTTCATCCGCCACTGTCAAAGTCGCGCCCATGCCTTGTCCTGTCGACCGTAGCCATGTAGGACTGGGGTTGACGCCCGCTTCCACCCACAACTTGCGCTCCTTGGCGTGAGTACCAGACTCATCGCCCCGGGAGAGGAATACCGCCGAACTGTTCGGCAATTCACTGGCGAGCCGACGAAAGGCCTCCGTCGCACTCATCACATCGGCTATTCCGGCCGGGTCGCTAACGGGCCCTATGATAACAAAATCGTTGGACATGACATTGTGCCGGCTTTCGTTGAAGCCCTGCGCGATGAAACTCTCTTCCTTACTGGTGTCGTGAACGAGAAAGACATCAGCATCGCCATGCTCTGCAATGGCAAGTGCCTGCCCGGTGCCTACGGCCAACACGCGTACTATTACGCCTTCCTCTTCCTCGAAGCCAGGCAATATATCATCCAGCAACCCTGAATCGGCAGTGCTGGTTGTTGTCGCGAGCACAAGAGTTTGCGTACCTCCGCAAGCGGCTACAGATGCCAAGGCCACAACCAAGAATATGGCTAGCACTGGCAACCGCCAAACGCGACCTTGAACGTCAGAAACTCGCCGGACAAAGAGCAGCCGGAGGATGCCTTCGATTGGGTAGGTCAACGTGCCATCGTTATCATCTCAAAGATCATTTCGGCTTTTCATGCTAACGCTCCCACCCACCAGCTTGCAACGCTCCTTCTGTGCCTCAAGAATTTCAGCATACACGTAGGGCTATTCGTCACGGGGGCATCAGAGCTCCCAAGCCGGGCGGCGCTACGATAAATTATGGTCTATAGAGTGAATTCTCACGTAAATTTCACAGAACATTGCCTGAAATATGCCGCTACTAAGCCATACCTTTTGTATGATACCGCCAACGCGAATAATCCAACTGGTTTACGGCGCACGAGGTGGGCCTTGCGCTGCAGGCGGCTGCCGAGGTATCTCAGGTTTGCCGCCAGGGAGCGCAACCCTGAAACTCCAAAGTTAGGAGCGCTCTCTGTGCTTGGCAATGCCACGTGGCACGGCATTGCGGGCCATAGCGGATGGCCTTTTGCCCTAAATGAAAAGCTGTACTACGTCCATGCATAGGATGGCTCGACCGCCATTTGACCATAATCGATGTTACGGACCTTGAAAATCCAGGGGTCCTTTCGCAATTTGGCACGCGGACCAATGTGCCCGTCCATAATGTAGAAGTAGTCGATGGCATAGCATATGTCTCTTACAATATCGATGGGCGGCGCGTGGTACACCTACGGGACTCGGAGAACCCAAAGCAGATTGCTCACTTCGATAATGTTTCTGCCGAGGACGAGCGGGGATCATGGGGTGGGCGCGGAGTTCACGTTGTGAAATATACGGTCTGCTTATCAGATATGCAGAGTGGTAGGTATGCCTTCAGGTCCACGTAGAATAAGGGCATGTTTCTTTTATTGCCAATTTCGTCAGCCTCTAGACCAGGAATTAATAGGGACTAATCAAGTAAGATACCGATAGCCCTGAGTATGTCCACCCTACAGGTTGAACTGTGGGTCCATGTAGTCCTTTTCTTTTTCGTAGACCTGCAACCGGGAGCGGACCGTCTCACTAATAATGACGCGGTCTTCATCGTCAACAACGATCCCAACTGGTCGTGCGAATTTCCCCAACGGTGACATGTCTTTCACTCGTCGGAAGGCTTTAGTCACGTCTGGATTCGAATCCACAACTTCTTTGGCCCATTTGGAAAACTCAATACCATCACCGTGCAGAGCAGTGATAATGTCACCATTGGGCTCATAAATCTGTACGCGATTGTTACCAAAATCTACTACATAAACGTCACCTTCACTATCAACCGCGACGTTCGAAGGGTGAAGAAGGTCTCCGTTTTGCTCTGACGATATCCCGAAGGTCATCAAGTATTCACCATCTTTTGTGAACTTCTGAACATTATTGTTACCAAAATCTGCAACATACAAGTCGCCATTATGATCCAACGTAATGCCCCAAGGGCTATTGAACTGCCCATCACCAGCGCCGGCGCTACCAAAGCTCATCAAGAACGCGCCGTCCTTGCTAAACTTTTGCACCCGATTATTGCGGCTGTCGACCACATAGAGATTATCCTGGTCATCAAAGGTGATTCCTGCGGGACCGCTAATCTGGCCTTCCCCTGAGCCAGCCACACCCCAGCTACCTATCTTTTGACCGTCCGGGTCGAAGATGGATATCAGATTCTCATGTTCGTCCGAAACGTAGACGTTACCATAGCTGTCCACAGCCAAGTCAACCGGCCATGTAAACTGGCCCTGTCCAAACTCGCCAATGAATTTCTCGTCCATAGTGACTTTGGTGACTCTCTTATTAATGCCTAGAATTACCCCTTGACCAATTCTTTCTGTGCCCCTGCTCAGGACATATAAAGCCCCATCTGGCGCACTCGCAATGGCATAAGGGATTGCAAATCCTGCACCCGCCGCAGCGCCACGACCTATAGAGTGACTGAAATTCCAGGTACGCCCAGCAACTGTAGTAGTAAGCATCGTTGCTTCTCCTAAATCGGGTTTGCTTTAGAAATTGGTCTTATTTAACCGAACTGATACTCTCTTGTAGCGCCAATGAGAGACAGCATCTCGCCAGTGCGCCGTGAAGACTCGTCATGATCGGCGTCCTGCCAGGAAATTGATCCCTCGTTCGCGGCGTGATTGATCAGTTCCAAGCGAGTATTATCGGCCACCGGCAGTTGCCCCATTTGATGTAGGCACTGGTCGACGAATTCAGCCGGAGACATGCTCGGCCCATTTGCCGTGGCGATTTTTTCGACGATTCGACGAACTCCGGGGAGCTCTGTATCGCCGACTCGGTCGGCAACGAAGTTGATGCGTTTGACCAATGACCCACTGTTGACCCATTCATAACCGGTGTGCCAACCCTCAACGCTGGGCGGATCAAGAATCTCCTGCCCCATGTAGCCTGCCTCGTTAGCCATCGACTCAAGTCGCGGGTCCGGACCCTGCATATCCTGAGTTAGTTTTAGGGTGCCAACAACGACTTCAATAGGACTCTTCACCTTCTGGTGCATCGACTCCTTGAAGAAGTCGGAGTTGAAGAGGGTGCGCAACACTGGTGTGATTTCAAAGCTATTGTCCACAAAAGTATCGGAAAGAAGTTTAACGGCTTCGGGGTCTCGCGGAGCCTCAATATCCCAGGATGGCACTTGCGGCTCATCGGCCACGAAGAAATTGTAAAGGTGCCTGGATATGAACGCAGGACAAGCGGGTTGCTGAAGTATGATGTCTAGAATGTCCTCGCCATTGAAGTTTCCAGTGTGTCCCAAAAAGGTTTTTTCAGTGCCATCATGATCCTCGGCGCGATACTCAAAACTCCATGGGAAGCGTCCATATGGGAAACGCGGCATCTTGGCGCCGATCGTCCAGCCTGTAAACGCACGGGAACACTCAAACACGTCCTTCTCCGTGTAGTTGCCAACCCCCAACGTGAACAACTCCAATAACTCACGGCCCCAGTTCTCATTTGGAGCATTCTTGTGGTTCTCGTTGTTGTCCAGCCAGTAAATCATCGCAGGGTTGCTAGCCAGTTTACTGAGCAACTCTCTGTAATTACCCATTCCGTTGTCGCGCAACATTTCTAAATGAACGATCATGTTGTCGCAGTTGTCTACTTTGCCGTTGCCTGTAGCGAATACGTGGTGCCAGAAAAGTGCAATCTTCTCCTGCAAAGGTCGCTTCGTGTTTATCAGGTGATACAGCCAGTTCGCCTGTCCTCCCGCGTAATGCTGTGCGGGAAATTCAGTGGTCGGATGATATCGGTACATCGCGACCTCATCCAAGGCTGGCTGAGTCTCTGGATTGAGCAGCTGTTCCACGGTCTCTTCGTAACCCTGATCGGCAAGTCGTTCTGCCTCATCATAAGTCACGCCGAACCCAGCACGCCGCATGAGATGAGAAATAAGGGCCAAGTCTTCTTTATTAGGCATGAATATTTCCTTCCTCGTATACAGATATGAATCCGTGTTTAATCCATATGTCTCGTGTCATATTCATTGCATATTACGCCGAGAACTCTCACTATTTGAGACACGTTAACAAAGGCCCTTTACGCTGTCAATATTCGTTAAAGGCACTTGTTATCAATTAATCTCCATCAGTCGTGCACTAACTTCGCAAATGGCGGCCGCAGGCATTTTCTCAGGCCAAAGAGAATCACTGAACAAAGTGCTTCATAGGTGCATTAGGCATGACAAGGACACAGAAATAGTCAACTCTTCGACGCTTAATTTAATCAAAGCAGTGATGCTTTTTGTCTTGCCTTCATTGCGCTCGGCTGTAGAGGTCGTAATCCCGGATGACATATTGGTGCTAGGTCCTACGTTTCTATTCGAAATGATGTATTTAGTAGGAGCCTAACTCCGTCAAGACCAGCCCTGCGCGCCATCCTAATGAATGCATGAGTCACTGTAGTGGGCAGCAGCGGAGTTCCATCAGTCCAGCAATACACCGTGGTGTCCTGCGTCCAGGTCCGATTAAGGTATTGAACTGAGCCTGTTGATACTCCTGGTGCCGCCTCAGCATCGCTATAGTCGTAGGGTCAAGATCAACCAGCCTGCGACTAGCTTGATTCTTAGGCTCTTCAAAGATGGTTGCCCTCGCGCCTTTGACTTTGTGCAAACTCCCCGACACGGACAACGTGGCGAAGTCCAGATCGATATCCGACCACCTCAGCGCCATCGCCTCAGGCCAGAGTAGCGCAGGAAGAAGACCAATGGGTGGTATGCGGTCTTACCTCCACCATTAATATGTGAACCTCTTCTGGACTCATTACGGTTTTTGCGCAAGAGAACGGGGCTTAGAAAATTATGCCGTTGCAGCCGATGTTAGGAGCATCACTTGAATTTCCCGTTTTTTAATCGGTTGTCTCGATCAGTGAGAGCGCATAATGATTCTTCGGAAACCAAGATAAAGGATCACAAGAAAAAGCTTCGTACAGAAATCAACAAGATACAGAATCAGGTTAGAACATATACAAGACAGAGAAGCCAGGTTCGTACAACAGACGGGGATGACGGTCTGCAGGGCACTGGAGATGATGTTAATCGGCGTTTGACACGTTTGGACTCCCGTATTGCTCGTCTTGGTTCTTTTAAAGCGTTTCTCGAAAATCAACTGGACATATTGGACGACGCCGAACTTGCTACGAAAATTGGCGAAATAGCCAAATCGGGGACGGAAATATTCAAAGAACTTGGGTTTGATTCAGAGCAACTGAACAGCGCCTTTTCTAATCTCAGTGTTGCTTCACAACTGCTGAAAGAGCAAATCGAGCAGGCTCTTGAAGATGGACTCGATTATCTCATTGATCAGACTAACGAAGCGGGACCCTTTGAAGACCCAGGCCTTCCCACCGTCAAGGCAGAACTCCTGGACCCAGATGCCCAGGATACGGAGGTTTCCGAAAGACGTTCGTACTCTAGGCCTATTGCAGAATGAATGCGCCCCTACCTGGCAGAACATAGCCTCTTCCATTTCGACTTAAATACGGTGACAGCATAGATATCCATCTTCTGATCTGCTGTGGATTTTTACCGCATGGCAGTTGAAGCCGTTTGCGTGCTCCGCCTTAATAGTATTTTGCGATAAGTCGATAAACTGTCGCAATCACGCTTGGGTCTTTCACCTTCCAATATCTTCTGTCATTCGTGAAGTTGGCTATTTTGGTGAGAGATTCGTCGTCAGCATCAACATCTTCGCCCAGGAGACGCCCATGGACTGTTTAGTTGTTTTCTCCGCTCTCATGATTTGCCCCACGCTATAGACCCTATGCAGTAACTCAGTTCTACTAATATTTCACGATTCCAGTTGCAGAATCATTCTCCACAATGACTCAAGCAATCAAAGGGAATCAGAACCAAATTCGATATCAGGTTGAACCTAAATTCACAGGGGAAGACTTACCTAGTGACTAGAACCTTACCGAAACCGTTAGAAGAATGTTAGAATTGGGCCAATGCTCACAATTACAGAACGAATACGGATGGTGAACTAATGGCCTTGTTATGTGGTGGAAGGTTGGTAGGAGCGGCAGGGTTCGAACCCGCGACCCTCGGTTTTGGAGATGCATGAAAGCCGTATCCCTCAGTAGCCCTGCATACCACGCCATGCCTTATTTACCAGGGGAACACTGTACCGCTGTGTTTGAACGTGCCGCCACGTAACTGCCTGTGGTCACGAGTTAGTGACCACAATGTGACCATTTAATTTGCGATGACGCCGTGGAATGTATAACCAAATCGCTCCAAGACGAACAATGAACGTAGGTACTAGAGCGATATAAGCTAGATACCCTCAAATCAACAAGAATAATAGTTGGCTTTCTGGGTAATCACATGGAACCTAACCGCTAGGGGTTCCATAGTGGAATAGGTAGTTTGGGGGGCATAGAGATATATCCCCCCCAAACTACCCCACAACAGCCTTAATAGCATCCTCGCTATTCACCTGCCAGTCCCATAGGCCCACCCCAACAACCACCGCCCGCTTCCCCATTGCCCCCACTAGGCTATACTGGCCCCAGAGGCAGGTTCATACGGGTTGGTGGCTAGAACCTAACGGCTAGGAGTCCCATGGGGGAGTAGGTACAACCGGGGGCGCGTTGAGATGAAGCTGATGTCCATAAAGCTACTTGTGCTATCAACAGCTCTTATGTTGCTGATGACAGCGTGCGGTGGTTCTGCCACAATTCCAACTCCAACTCCAGACGTTGAGGCTACCCTGGTGGCGACGATCGTTGCTATATCAAGGCTAACTTCTGTGCCCGCCGACACGCCGAAGGCAACACCAACTACGACGCCAGTCATCACTCCGCTTCCCGGCCAGCCATTTGTGGTGGAGAATGAGGCCACAGCTGTGGCCCTAAGAGGAACGCCAACTTCTCCTCCTAGTTTTACCCCAATTCCCACCGCAACTCCGTTGCCAACTGCAACGGCTAGACCGGCTCCGACGCCCACGTCAAGACCTACTCCGACACCGACGCCTATGCCCGTTCCGACGTCAACCCCAGTGCCCGAGGTTTGCCCAGTCGGCGCCACCACTCACGCCGAGAGTATGGGCTTTCAATGGGAGGGCCGACCCATGCGTTCGGGCGAGATCGCTAATATCGCCATCTCCCCGACGGACCCAAAGGTCATGTACCTCGCAATCGAGGTCAACGCCCTCAGTATGTACAAATCCATAGACGGCGGGCGGTCCTGGACTCTTGTTCATTCGGGAGATCACGCCAAGGATGTGGCCGTACACCCCTTGGATCCAGAGATCGTCTTTTATTCTGACGTCGAGAATTTGTGGCGAACGAGTGGAGGACAATTTGAAAAGGTCTTACAGCACCAATACGGACATCGCCCAGGGTCAACTTCACTTTCAACCATCGCCATTGCGCCTGGGAACCCGTCCATCGTATATACAGCCGTCCAGGGGTCCACTAGTACTGGTGAAGTTCGTGGCCACCTCTTCAAGTCAGAGGATGGAGGGGAATCGTTTGCTCAACTCAATAGTCCAGGATTGCCTACCAGGGTCAACGTGCTCCTAGTCGATCCGCAGGACGAAAGTCGGCTCTTCGCGGGCAGCAACAACGGTATCTATCTTTCAACAGATAGCGGTGCTTCTTTCTCACTGGTAACCTCCGCTCAGGACGTAGCTGACCTCCACTCAATAGACGGGGAAACATTGTTTGCCGCCACAACGGACGGCATCCTGCACTCTACCAACGGTGGAGTAACCTGGCGCAAACAAACACAAGGGCTGCCATCACCGATCACACTCCGGGTCCGGGTCGCGTCCTCTGAACCACGGATAGTTTGGGCAACCACGATTGATGGCGTGGCCCGGTCTACTGATGGCGGATCTACTTGGGAAGATGCTTCGGGAGCCCCCAAAGCTGGCGGCCTACCCGCTCGAAATCTTCAGGCTCTGGCAGTACATCCCCAGAACCCAAATTCGGCATTCGTCGCGACTGAAACCTTCCTGTTTTCCGTTCGATCCGAACAGCTTTTCAGGAGCGGCCAGTACTACTCTCAGGGCATTTACCGAACACAGGACGGCGGGGAGACGTGGATCCGATCCGATAACGGTATCGTCGAGTATTACCTTGAAGATGTCACAGCTCACCCATCGAGACCTTTCGAAGTTTGGGCAGCGCAGCAGGGATCTCGCGGATATTATCGCTCACGGGATACAGGCCAGTCATGGTCACTTTCACCATCTAAGCTGGCTCATTATCCGATGAGACTAGTGTTCTTCCCAAACGATCCGGACGCAGTTGCGAGCACCAGCAATCACACGGGGCAGGATTTTGGGATCACCTTTGACTCAGGAGTCACGTGGGCAATGACTTCGGAGCAGACGTTCTACGATAGCCTTGGGGATGGTGCCAGCCTCTTTGACGCAACGCAGCGCCAAGGTGGAGCGTTGCATCTCCATGGTCTAGCCATCGATCCGTCCAACCCCCAGATAATCTATGTCGGAACTGTACATGAAGTTCGAGGGTTCGATACGACACCCCTCCGCGGATCGCACATCTTCAAGTCAGTGGATGGAGGACAGACTTGGGTTGAATCAGATGGTGGTTATCTACACTCAGCGGAGACTGCCATCCACGAGATCGAGATTGACCCCAAAGACACTTCCACCGTCTATATCGGCACCACTGAAGGCGAATCCATTGTGGGTAACGGCATATGGAAGTCGACGGACCAAGGCAGGACATGGGCACGAGCCAATTCAGGAATGAGGGACGACAGTAGCATCAATGTGATTGTCATTCACCCCAATCGGCAAGGGATGCTTCTGGCAGGCACATATGACGGGATATACCGCTCAAGCGATGATGCTAGGACATGGACGGCGGTAACCGAAGGCAAGACCTGGGATATGGAGCAGGACCCGACTAACCCAGACGTTGTCTACGCTGCGACGCGAGGCGGCATTTTATTGAGTAGAGACTTCGGACTAACGTGGGAAGACGTATCCGCTGATCTTCCTTCAGGTGATATCACAGCCATCGCAGTTAACTGCGATGGCACAGCGATCTACACCGGAGTTTCTGGCTCTGGGGTATTTGTTAGCATCGCTGAATCAATACGAGAAGTACCGCTTGACCTCATGACGGGCGTGCAATATGGGACACCTCCCACCTTGGAACAGTCAAGTCCAGGAGGTCAGGATAGTCCAGGGGGTCAGATTAACCCAGCAAACTATGATCTGACCGTCATCATCGCCGGAGACGGGATGGGTACGGTCCACGTTGGGGCGGGTAAGGAACAGATGACGTGTCGCAGTCCTTTATGTGTCTACGAAAATATCCAAGCGGCTGTGGTAACGTTGGATGTTGAACCTAATGCCGATTCCACTTTTTCAGGATGGTCGATAACGGAGTCGCCCGGCACATGTACAGGGACAGGATCTTGTGAGATCCGCATGGTACGAGACACCACCGTGGTGGCCACATTGGACAAATAGCAGCACGTCCAAGGGTTGATGGGCGCTGGATCAGAGTAGCTATACTACCCTCAGAGGCAGGCTCATGCGGGTTGGTGGCCAGAACCTAACGGCTAGGAATCCCATGGGGGATTAGGTGGAACTGGGGGGTATGGAGATTAATTTCAAGCTCACAATATCATTCCTTCTACCCGCAGCATTCATGTCGCTGCTGGTAGCTTGTGACGATACCCAGCCCCTGTCAGATGTTGGTAAACGACATATTCAAAAAACTAATTTGATTGTTTGTCAGACTAATGAAAACTCATAAACCCATATACACTGATCTTACAGTAGCATCTCTGTATCATTTTGCTACCATGAGGGGTCTCGAGTTCAAGAGATCCTCTCTGCAGTCAATATGCGAAGAGCAGAACATATTAGGAATGATACTTCTTGCCACTGAAGGGGTAAACGGAACGATAACAGGTGAATATGATTGTATTCAGATCGTCATAGACGCAATAAGGGGATGGGAGGAGATTAGTGATTTGGAAGTAAAGTACTCAACCTCTACGCATGAAAATTTCAATAGAATGAAAGTCAGGATTAAAGACGAGATTGTTACTATGGGAGTTGGTTCCATAGATGTGTCAGAACAATCTGGACAGTATGTAGAACCTAAGGATTGGGATGAGTTTATAAGGCGTAAGGATGTAATGGTCATAGATGTTCGTAATAATTATGAGACATCCATAGGGAAATTTGCTAATTCTGTGGATCCTGATACGGATAGTTTCCAGCAATTCCCTGCTTGGGCAGATGAGTTTTATAGTAGGAATGCTGATAGTAGCGATACTAAGATAGCAATGTATTGTACTGGTGGTATACGTTGCGAAAAAGCTACTGCATATATGAAAAAATTAGGGTTTGAAGAGGTATATCATCTCAAGGGAGGGATACTAAAGTACCTCGAGGAAGTGATCAGTCAAGACATTCTTTGGGAAGGTGAATGTTTTGTTTTTGATGATAGGGTGTCACTAAAGCATGGTTTGTCCGAGGGGAGCTACAGTTTATGTTACTCATGCCAAGAGCCTGTATCTCAGGAAGACAAAACGTCCCCGATGTATGAAGAGGGTGTTAGTTGCCCATCATGCCATGATAATACTTCTGAAGAT
>Ga0209403_10001638_pt1 | contig 28641 bp, 26 predicted proteins | sample ArcticOcean_MG_C_8_FD_187440 | JGI IMG/M metagenome (GOLD analysis project Ga0209403, IMG submission 187440) | Marine microbial communities from western Arctic Ocean - ArcticOcean_MG_CB11_86 (SPAdes) (version 2) | ecosystem: Environmental > Aquatic > Marine > Oceanic | place: Arctic Ocean...
TGAAGGAATGGAATCAATCTCAGTTAAAGATAAGTCATTAATATTTAATACAGATTTAATGGAAACTTTAGAATTTGATAATCTTATTAGACAAGCAATAACAACTATGGAATCTGCCTATTCAAGAAAAGAAAGTAGAGGAGCTCACGCTAGAGAAGATTTTCCAAAACGTGATGATATTAATTTTATGAAACACACATTAAGTTGGCACGAAGATAAGCAAGTTAAAATTGGTTATAGACCAGTAACTTTATCTACTATGAGTAATGATGTTCAATCATTTCCACCAAAAGAAAGAATTTATTAATGGTACAGTTTAACCTTCCAGAAAAGTCAAAAGTTACAAAAGGTAATTATTTTAAAGATAACTCTGGATCAAAAAATATAAAAAAAATTAATATTTATAGGTGGAGCCCAGATAAAAATGAAAATCCTAAAATTGATACGTTTGAAGTAGATATAACAAAATGTGGAAATAAAGTATTAGATATTTTAAATAAAATTAAAAACGAAATAGATCCATCTCTTACTTACAGAAGATCATGTGCTCATGGAGTTTGTGGTTCATGTGCAATGAATGTAGATGGCATAAATACACTTTCATGTATGAAATCTCACAAAGATATTAATGGGGATATTAATATTTATCCTCTTCCACACTTAAAGGTAATAAAAGATTTAGTAGCAGATTTAAGCACATTATATCGACAGTATGAGTCAATCGAACCATGGCTTAAAATTAAAGAATTAAAATCTAAAAAAGTCGAAATTAACCAATCAAAACAAAATAGAAAAAAACTTGATGGATTGTACGAGTGTATTATGTGTGCATGCTGCTCAACATCATGCCCAAGCTATTGGTGGAATGGAGAAAAATATTTAGGGCCAGCTGTTTTACTCCAGGCATATCGTTGGATTATTGACAGTCGAGATGAAGAGCGAAAAGAAAGACTAAAGGTAGTTAGTGATAAACTTAAATTATATGGATGTCATACTATTATGAACTGTACTAATTCTTGCCCAAAAGGGTTAAATCCTGCAAAGGCTATAAGTTCACTCAAGAAAATGCTTGCAACAAACTAGAAGCTTAATTAAACCATTTTTATAGGTTATGAGTATAATAAAACATTTTGTTGATGGTAAGCTTTTTGATGGTTCTTCAAAAAGAACTAGCAATGTTTTTAATCCCGCAACAGGTGAGTCAAATTTTAAAGTAAATCTAGCTTCCAAAGCTGATGTAGATCTTGCAGTTGAAAAAGCAAAAATAGCATTTACAGATTGGTCTAATAAACCACCCATTACAAGAGCTAGAGTCCTTTTTAAGTATAAAGAACTTATTGAAAAAAATTCTGATGAACTAACCAAGTTAATAGTTGTTGAACATGGAAAAGTTTACGATGATGCAAAAGGATCTCTAACTAGAGGATTAGAAGTTGTTGAGTTTGCATGTGGCATTCCACAGTTGCTTAAAGGTGAATTTACAGAAAATGTAGGAACAGATGTTGATAGTTGGTCAATCCGACAACCCTTAGGAGTATGTGCGGGAATAACCCCATTTAATTTTCCAGCAATGGTGCCAATGTGGATGTTTCCTTTAGCCATCGCGTGTGGAAATACTTTTGTGCTAAAACCTTCAGAAAAAGATCCTTCTTGTTCAATTAAATTAGCTCAATTATTTAAAGAAGCAGGTTTGCCGGACGGAGTTTTTAATGTTGTTAATGGTGATAAAGAAGCGGTTGATGCTTTGTTAACAAATAGTGATGTGGCAGCTATAAGTTTTGTTGGTTCAACACCAATAGCAAAATACATATACGAAAATGCTGCCAAAAATGAAAAAAGAGTTCAAGCTTTAGGTGGAGCAAAAAACCACTGTGTAGTAATGCCTGACTGTGATCTTGATCAAGCTGTAAATGGTTTAATGGGAGCCGCGTATGGTTCTGCAGGGGAAAGATGCATGGCTCAATCAGTTGCTATTGCTGTAGGCAGTATTGGAGATAAGTTAGTATCAAAGCTTTCTAAAAAAGTTGAAGCACTCAAAATAGGTCCAGGTTTAGATAAAGATTCAGAAATGGGACCATTGGTTACAAAAGAACATTTAGAAAAAGTTAAAGGATACGTTAATCTTGGAGTAAAAGAAGGGGCTAAACTTGTTGTCGACGGTAGAAATATTAAACTTCAAGGTTTTGAAAAAGGTTTTTATATAGGAGGTTGTCTTTTTGATCATGTAAAATCAAATATGAGAATTTATAATGAAGAAATTTTTGGTCCAGTGCTTTCTGTGGTTAGAGTTGAAGATTTTAAAACAGCAGTTAAACTTGTTAATGATCATGAATTTGGAAATGGAACAAGTATTTATACACGTGATGGAGATGTTGGAAGAACATATGCCAATAAAATAAAAGTAGGAATGGTAGGAATTAATATACCCATACCTGTTCCTATGGCATTTCATAGTTTCGGAGGATGGAAGAGATCTTTATTTGGAGATCAACATATGCACGGCCCTGAAGGAGTAAGGTTTTACACGAAGTTAAAAACAGTAACTTCAAGATGGCCATCAGGTTTAAGATCAGATCCAGATTTTATAATGCCAACAATGAAATAAAAATATAAATGAAAAAAAAGATTTCACTAATCGGTGCAGGACAAATTGGAGGAACGCTAGCTCATCTTATTAGTATAAAAGAACTTGCGGATGTTGTTCTTTTTGATGTGGCAGAAGGCATTGCTAAAGGTAAAGCATTAGATATTTCACAATCGACATCAGTAGATGGGCATAATATTAAATTGACTGGAACTAATAGTTATGAGGATACTAAAGATTCTGACGTAATTATTATTACTGCTGGAGTACCAAGAAAGCCAGGAATGACAAGAGATGATTTACTAGGAACAAATTTAAAAATTATAAAACAAGTTGCCGAAGGAATAAAAAATACTTCTCCTAATGCGTTTGTGATATGTATAACAAATCCACTAGATGTAATAGTTATGGCCTTACAAAAGTATTCAGGTCTACCGCAAAGTAAAGTTGTAGGTATGGCTGGTATTTTAGATTCTTCAAGATTTAAATATTTTTTATCACAAGAATTAAATGTTTCTGTAAAAGAAATAGAAACTTTAGTATTAGGTGGCCACGGAGACACTATGGTGCCCATGCCAAATCAAACTAAAGTAAAACAAAAAATTTTAGGTGATTTGATAAAAGAGAAAAAAATTACTCAAGAAAAAATTGAAAAAATTATTGATAAAACACGTAAAGGAGGGGCTGAAATAGTAAAATACCTTGAAAAAGGCTCAGCATTTTATGCTCCCGCAGCTTCCGGCATTCAAATGGCAGAAGCTTATCTAAAAGACACAAAAAAGATATTACCATGTGCAGCTTACTTAGACGGACAGTATGGTTTTAAAAATTTGTATGCTGGTGTCCCAGTTTCCATTGGAAAAGATGGAGTTGAAAAAATTATTGAATTAAAATTGAATCCAGAAGAGAAAAAAAATTTTGCTATCTCAATACAAGCAGTCGAGGAGCTTTTTTCTGCTGCACAAAGCATTGACCCAGATTTAAAATAAAATTGTTAACAAAATAACTGTGAAAAATTTTATCTATAAAAAACAAAATACTATATTTATTTTATTAATTAGTTTTTTTTCTATATTTATCAATATATATTATGGTTATCGCGGAGTCTTCCCGATTGATAGCTTCTTAATTTTTGATTCAGGCTACAATGTTTTAAACGGATCTCATCCATTTAAAGACTATTGGTCAATAACAGGTCCATTGTTAGATTATCTGCAGGCTATATTTTTTTTTATTTTTGGTATTAATTGGTTTAGTTATGTTTTGCACGCATCGGTAATAAATTTAATATTAGCTTTATTTTCATATTTTGTATTTAAAGAAATTGGTTTAAAAAAAAGTTATAGTTTTCTTTATTCTGCAAGCATTGCATTATTGGCTTATCCTAGCATTGGGGTGCCATTTATCGATCATCACTCAACAATTTTTTCTATTTTAGCAATTTATTGTTTTATTTTGACAAAAAAATGTGAAAAAAATTTTTTATTTTTTTTAATTCCAATTTTTTTAGGGTTAGCTTTTTTTTCAAAACAAATACCATCAGCATATATAATAACAATTATTACAACAGTTTTATTTTTTGAAAATCTTTACAATTTTAATAAAAATAGATTTTTCTACCTTTTTTTAGGAGCAACTTTTTTTTTACTATTTGTTTTATTAATTTTTACAATAAATCATATTCCATTTAATAGTTTTGTATTGCAGTATATATTGTATCCATTTTCAATAGGATCAGATCGCTTTATAAATTTAAATTTAAATTTTAACATTATCTTTTTACAATTTAAGTTTATTTATTTCTGCTTATTGCCGCTATTAATAATATTTATTAAAATTTCATTAAAAAAACAAAAAACAAAAGAAGAATATGATGATCTTAAAATTATTTTTTTAATAATAGGGATGGTTTTGATATTTATTTCGACACAAATAATCACACAAAACCAAATTTTAATTTTTTTTCTTATACCAATGATTACAGGTTTTTCTCATATCTACTGCAATAAATATTTTAATATAAAAAATCTAATTTATATTTTGATATTATTTTGTTTATTTTCTGTATTTAAATATCATTTACGATTTAATGAGGAAAAAAAATTTATGGAACTGTCAAATGCAAATATTGAATTAGCTGTAAATGCCAATCAAATAGATAAAATTTTTTCTGGACTTAAATGGATCACAACATATTATCCAAATGAACCCCAGAAAGAAGTAGATAATTTGATTGAAATTAAAAAATATTTACAAAATGATGTAAGTAGTAAAATAATTATATCTGATTATCAATTTTTTTTGGCTTTGACAAAAGCTAAGCTGAGCTCTCCAAATAAATGGTATGACAGTATGAGTATACCTAGTTTGAAAAATAAATATTATCCTCACTATAAAAAATTTTTTGTTAAAAAAATTAAGGAAAATAATGTTGAAAAAATATATAATATAGGTCCCAAGAGGTACTTACCTGTGTTATATTCCTATTTTCAAGATATGATTAATAATAATAACTGTATTACTTCAAAAGAAATTAATGAAATGCTAATAGTTTACGATATTAAGAATTGTAATTTATAATGAAGCAAGTTTTATTATGAATATTCACGAATATCAATCCAAAGCATTGCTAAAAAAATATGGCATTCCAGTTCCTCAAGGCATAGTGATATTTAGTAAATCAGAAATAGATATTAAATTAAAAAAATCTTTAAACAAATCCCTAGTAATAAAGGCACAAATTCATGCCGGAGGTAGAGGTAAAGCGGGTGGAGTAAAGATTGTAAAAAATATAGAGGAAGCTAAAAAAGAAGCAAATATTATGCTAGGAAAAATACTTGTCACTCCCCAAACAGGAGCAAATGGAAGAAAAGTAAAAAGATTATATATAGAAGAAACATGCGATATTGATAAGGAATTTTACTTATCATGCTTGGTAGACAGATCTGCTTCAAAAATTGCATTCATTTCTAGCTCAGAAGGAGGAATGGACATAGAAGAAGTTGCTAAGCATAATCCAGAAAAAATTACTACAGTAAAAATTAAGTTATCAAACTTAGTAAAAGAAACAGATGTTGAAAAAATATTAAAACCATTTTCATTGCCTGAAAAATCAAAAAAACAAGCGTATAATATTATTCAATCTCTTTATAAAATTTTAGTTGAAAAAGATGCCGATCTTATTGAAATTAATCCTCTAATTTTAAATAAAGAAGAAAAATTATTATGCCTTGATGCAAAAATTAGTTTTGATGATAATGCGTTATATAGAAATCAAGATATTTTTTCTTTAAAAGATTTAAATGAAGAAGATCCCATAGAAACCGAAGCTAGCAAGCATGGTTTATCCTATATAAAATTAGATGGAAAAATTGGATGTATGGTAAATGGTGCCGGACTTGCTATGGCAACTATGGACATTATTAAATTATACGGCTCAGAGCCAGCAAACTTTCTTGATGTTGGCGGTGGAGCTTCAAAAGAAAAAGTCTCCGCGGCATTTAAAATTATATTATCAGATAAAAATGTTAAAGGCATACTAATTAATGTTTTTGGAGGAATCATGAGGTGTGATATTCTTGCTGAGGGTGTTGTTCAGGCATCAAAAGAAATAAAATTATCATTACCTTTAGTGGTGAGGTTAGCTGGAACTAATGTAGAGCTAGGTAAAAAAATTTTAAAAAATTCTAATTTAAAAATTATATCAGCAAATAATTTATCAGATGCAGCTAAAAAAATTGTAGAATTAACAAATTAAATATGTCTATTTTAATTGACAAAAATACAAAAGTAATTTGCCAGGGTTTTACAGGATCCCATGGCACTTTTCACTCTGAACAAGCTATGGTGTATGGAACCAATATAGTTGGTGGAGTTACCCCAACTAAGGGTGGACAAACTCATTTAGGTAAGCCAGTTTTTAATACAGTCAAAGAAGCTGTTGAAAAAACAAAAGCAGATGCTTCAATGATTTATGTTCCTGCAAAATTTGCTGCCTCTGCAATAATTGAAGCTATTGAAAGTGAGGTTCCATTAATTGTATGTATTACAGAAGGTATTCCAATCTTGGATATGATTAAAGTTAAAGAAAAAATTCAAAATTCAAAATCACGCTTAATAGGGCCAAATTGTCCAGGAATAATAACTCCAGACGAATGCAAAATAGGTATCATGCCAGGCAATATTCACAAAAAAGGTTCTTGTGGAATTGTGTCTCGCTCAGGAACACTTACCTATGAAGCTGTAGCCCAAACTACAGAAAATGGTTTAGGACAGTCAACAGTCATAGGTATAGGAGGAGATCCAATTAATGGAACAAATTTTATAGATTGTATAGAAATGTTTTTAAAAGATGATCAAACTAAATCAATTTTAATGCTAGGTGAAATTGGAGGTTCCTCAGAAGAAGAAGCTGCAGATTTTATAAAATCGTCAAAAGTTAAGAAGCCTACTGTCGGTTTTATCGCAGGCAAAACAGCTCCAGCCGGACGCAGAATGGGACACGCAGGCGCAATTATTTCTGGGGGAAAGGGAAGGGCGGAAGATAAAATAGAAAAAATGAGGTCTTGCGGTATTTTGGTTGCAGAGTCACCCGCGCAAATTGGCAAAACTATGGCAGACAAACTTGCAAGATAATTTTTTCAATTTTATAATAAGTATTATTTTATTTTAATATTGATGGACTCAGATAATAGCAATTTAGTACTAGAAAAAACCTCGTTTTTGCAGGGTGCAAATATTTCTTTTATTAAAGAACTGTATTTAAAATATTTAAATGAACCAAAATCTATTCCAATCAGTTGGATGGAATTTTTTGATGGTCTTAATGAAGATCATGCTGTTGTAGTAAAAGAAATACTAGGACCAACCTGGGCACCAAAAAAAGGTAATAGTTTAAAAAGTCGTGCTTTAGAAAAAGATTTAAATGAATATGAAAAACCAAATGTTAAAAAAACAGCATTTACAAAAGAAATTTTAAACAAAGAAAAAGAAGAATCTGTAAAAGCTATAGCTTTAATCAGAGCATATAGAATTAGAGGACATCTTGTTGCGAATCTTGACCCGCTTCAACTAAAAGAAAGAAAATACCTGCGCGAACTTGATCCAGCCGATCATGGATTCAAAAAAGAAGAATATAATAAAAAAATTTATTTAAATAAGTTTTTAGACAGAGATTACGCAACCATTAACGAGATACTTTCACTTCTTAAAAAAACGTATTGTTCCACAATAGGCATTGAGTATATGCATATTTCTGATCCAGTGGAAAAAACATGGTTGAGGGAACGAATGGAAAAAAACGAAAATAAAGTGCATTTTACTGAAAATGGGAAAAGAGCTATTTTAAATAAATTAATCCAAGCAGAAGGTTTTGAAAAATTTCTAGCTGTCAAATTTGTAGGAACTAAAAGGTTTGGCATAGATGGTGGGGAATCTTTAATACCTGCTCTAGAGCAGTTGATTAAGGTAGGAGGACAATTAGGTGTAAAAGAAATTAAAATTGGCATGCCTCATCGTGGAAGATTAAATGTTTTGGCAAATTTATTACAAAAATCTTACAAAAGAATTTTTAATGAATTTGCTGGAGAATTTTTCTCATCAAACACAGACTCAACAGGTGATGTAAAATATCACTTGGGAGCTTCATCAAACAGAGAGTTTGATGGGAATTTAGTTCACATTTCTTTAACAGATAATCCTTCGCATCTTGAGGCAGTCAACCCTGTAGTTTTAGGACAAACTCGTGCAAAACAGTTTTTTCATAAAGATAAAGAAAGAAAAAAAGTTGTACCCATTCTGATTCACGGAGATGCTGCTTTTGCTGGTCAAGGTGTAGTAGCTGAATGTTTTGCCATGTCAGGTCTGCCTGGACATAATACAGGTGGAACTATTCATATAATAGTTAATAATCAAATTGGTTTTACAACAAACCCAAGATTTGCAAGATCTTCACCTTACCCATCCGATGTAGCAAAAATGGTTGAAGCTCCAATTTTACATGTTAATGGTGATGACCCTGAAGCTGTAGTTCATACCGCAAGAATTGCGATGGAGTTTAGACAAAAGTTCAAGAAAGATATTGTAATTGATATGATTTGTTACAGAAGGTTTGGTCACAATGAAGGTGATGAACCTTCTTTTACACAACCGATAATGTACAAAAAAATTAAAACACACCCCACAACTCTAAATGTTTATGCAGAAAAATTAATAAAAGAACAAATAATTAGTAAGAGTGATTTTGATAATATGAAATTAAATTTTAAAAACCTACTTACAGAACAATTGAAGACTGCAAAAGAATATAAGCCTAAATTAGAGTGGTACGAGGGTGTTTGGTCGAGGTTCAAACCTGAAAGAGGTAAAGATAAACGAGGATTAACTGGTGTTTCTGCGGATAAAATAAAAAAAATTGGGGAAAAAATCAATTTAATTCCAGAAGATTTTAATATTCACCGAACTTTAATAAAAGTTATTGAAAATAAAAAGAAAATGTTTTTAACAGGCAAAGGCTTTGATTGGTCTACAGCTGAGCAGTTAGCATTTGCAACGTTATTACAAGAAGGTTACCCAGTAAGATTGTCAGGCCAAGATTCAGGCAGAGGCACTTTTAGTCAGAGACATTCTGTTTTTCGTGACCAAAATGACAACTCTTATTACACTCCTTTAAATAATATTTCAAAAGAACAGAAGAAATATGAAGTTATAGATAGTTTTCTTTCTGAATTAGCAGTACTTGGTTTTGAACATGGTTATGCTCTTTCTGAGCCGACAACATTAGTGATTTGGGAAGCACAGTTTGGTGATTTTGCAAATGGAGCACAAGTTGTAATCGATCAATTTATTGCTTCAGGTGAAAGAAAATGGTTTAGAGCAAGTGGTTTAGTAATGTTGTTGCCTCATGGGTATGAAGGACAAGGCCCAGAACACTCTTCAGCAAGATTAGAGAGATTTTTACAATTATGTGCGCAAGAAAATATTCAAGTAGTGAATTGCACTACTCCTGCAAATTATTTCCATGCATTACGCAGACAGATACACAGAGGTTTTAGAAAACCGTTAATTATTATGACACCAAAATCTTTACTTAGAAATAAAAGATGTGTTTCGAACATTGAAGATTTTAGTGCAAAAAATTCATTTCATAGAGTTTTAACTGATCATGCAGATATTAAAGATTATGGATTAATTAAAACAGTAACAGATAAAAAAATTGAAAAAGTTATAATTTGTTCGGGAAAAATTTACTTTGACCTTATTGAAGCCAGAGAAAAAATAAAAAATGATAAGGTGTATATAGTTAGAGTAGAACAGTTGTATCCTTTCCCTGTAAAAACACTTGCAAAAATACTGCAAAGATTTAAAAAAAATGCCAAATTTTCTTGGTGCCAAGAAGAGCCTCAAAATATGGGAGCATGGAATAGTGCGCGAAATTATATTCAATGGACGCTAAACTATATAAAAGCTGAAAATCAGGAAGTTAATTATATTGGTAGAAAACCAGCCGCTTCACCAGCGACAGGTTATTTAAAAAAACATCTTGCACAGCAAAAAGAAATAATAGAAAAGGTATTAGGTTAAATTATGTCGAATCAAATTTTGGTCCCCCCATTGGGAGAGTCTATAACAGAAGCAACAGTATCAAAATGGCTTAAGCATGTTGGTGAAAAAGTTGAGACAGACGAACCTTTGGTTGAATTAGAAACAGATAAAGTTAATATTGAGGTTCCATCACCCTTAAGCGGAACTTTGTCTGCTATTAAAGTTAAAGAAGGAGATACGGCTGAAGTAGGTACTCTATTAGGAATTGTTAATGAAGGCAGCACAACCACTAAGCAAGAAACTAAAAAAAAACCATTAAAACTAGATGAAACAATTTCTTATTCAAATAAAAAAAAAATAAAAAAAACTAAAGATGATCAAAGTGATGAAAAAAATTCTTCCAAGCAAGATGAGAATGAAAATTCTAACACAACTTTAGTTTTAAAAACTTTAGCAGAAACTTCAAATAGTGAAGAAACAAACGAAGTAAAAGAATCTAGTAATGAAGAATCAAATGAAATAACTAGTAAAAAAATTAAAAAACAATACATTCCACCTAAAACTAAAATATACACTTCGCCAGCAGTAAGAAAAATTGCTGAGGAAAAAAACTTAGATCTATCAAATGTAAAAGGTTCAGCGAAGGATGGAAGAATATCTAAAGGAGATCTAATGAATCTTATGGATAAAGTTCCTGAAGAATCAAAACGCAGAACCACACATGGCACCGAAGAGCGCGTAAAAATGTCTAGGTTGAGAATAACTATAGCTAAAAGATTAAAAAAATCTCAAGATAATGCAGCTATGTTAACTACTTTTAACGAAGTAGATATGCAGAACATTATCCAAACAAGAAAAGATTATCAGGAAGATTTTAGCAAAAAATATTCTATTAAATTAGGATTCATGTCATTTTTTGTAAAAGCTAGTGTTGTTGCTTTAAAAAATTTTCCTGCTGTTAATGCTGAAATTGAAAATGAGAATATAATTTATAAAAATTATTATAATATTTCAGTTGCTATAGGTACTGATAAGGGATTAGTCGTTCCTGTTCTAAAAGAAGCTGATAAGTTGTCTTTTGCTGATATAGAAAAAAATATTTCTTTACTATCTGATAAAGCAAAAAAAGGAAAAATTGAAATTGACGATCTTCAAGGAGGAACTTTTACGATTAGCAATGGAGGGATTTATGGATCAATGCTTTCTACTCCTATTTTAAATCCACCACAAACTGGTATTTTAGGTATGCATAATATCGTTGAAAGACCAGTGGTCGTTGATGGAAATATAACAATAAGACCTATAATGTACTTAGCTTTATCTTATGACCATAGAATAATTGATGGAAAAGAAGCGGTTTCTTTTTTGAAAACGATCAAGGAATGCCTTGAAGAACCAAGAAGATTATTTTTAGACCTTTAATAATGGATAATAATTTTGATGTAATTGTGATTGGTGCTGGTCCAGGTGGCTATGTTTGTTCTATAAGGTTAGCTCAATTAGGCTTAAAAACAGCTTGTGTAGAATCTCAAGAAAACCTAGGAGGCACATGTCTAAATGTTGGATGCATACCTTCGAAAAGTTTACTAAATGCATCTGAGCTATATCACCAGGCAAAAACAAAATTTGATAATCTAGGTATTGAAGTTGAAAAAATTAAACTCAATCTTTCTAAAATGATGAAAAATAAAAATAAATCAGTGCTGACTCTTACTAAAGGAGTAGAATTTTTATTTAAAAAAAATAAAATTACACATTTAAAAGGAAAAGGTTCAGTTTTAAATGAAGATACAGTAGTAGTTACTGATAAACTTGGAAAAAAAATAAACTATAAATCAAAAAATATTATAATAAGCACAGGATCTTTGCCTTCATCTTTGCCAGGTATAGAAATAGATGAAAAAAATATTATTTCATCCACGGCAGCTTTATCACTAGAAACAGTGCCTGAAAAGTTAATAGTAATTGGAGGGGGTTATATTGGTTTAGAACTCTCCAGTGTTTGGAAAAGATTAGGTTCAAACGTCACGGTGGTTGAATATGCAGATTGTATCGTTCCTGGTATAGATAAAGATGTATCAACTGAGTTTTTAAAAATTCTTAAAAAACAAGGTATTAACTTTAAATTAGAATCAGAAGTAACAGGTGTTAGTTTAATAAATAATAAGCCAATTGTTGATTTTACAAATATTAAAAGTCAAATAAGACAAAGAATTGAATGTGACAAAGTTTTAATTGCTGTCGGAAGAAAACCAAATATTGGTGATGATGTCAAACAACTAGATATCGAGTTGGATAAAAATAATAAAATTAAAGTTAATGATAAATTTGAAACTTCAGTTAAAAATATTTATGCAATTGGAGATGTCATAAATAAAGGGCCCATGTTAGCTCACAAAGCTGAAGATGAAGGAATTGCGGTAGCTGAAATAATTGCTGGGCAAGCTGGGCACGTTAACTACGATGTAATCCCAGCAGTGATCTATACTTCGCCAGAAGTAGCAATGATAGGAAAAACTGAAGATCAACTTAAAGAAGATAACATTAATTATAAAGTAGGGAAGTTCCCTTTTTTCGCCAACTCAAGGGCAAAAGTTAATAATGAAACAGATGGATTTGTTAAAGTGATTGCAGATGCTTCTACAGATAAAGTTTTAGGAGTTTCTATAATAAACACTCTGGCAGGCACTATGATTGCAGAAATAGCAATAGCAATGGAATTTGGCGCAAGCTCTGAAGATATTGCCAGAACCTGTCATGCGCACCCGACGCATAGTGAGGCAGTAAAAGAGGCAGCAATGGCAATTGATAAAAGACCAATACATTTTTAAAATTTAAAGTAAAAAATATGATTAAAAAGGCAATGATTCTTGCAGCTGGTTTTGGCAAAAGAATCCATCCTTTAACTTTAAAAATTCCAAAACCACTACTAAAAATTGGAAAAATAACTTTGTTGTGTAATACAATTGAATTTCTCGAATCATTTGGAGTAAAGGAAGTTATTATAAATGTCCATTATCTTGGAGATCAGATTATTGAACATATTAACAAAAGAAAATTTAATTTAAATATAAAAATACTTAAAGAAGAAGATAAAATTTTAGATACTGGCGGTGGTGTGTTAAATGCAATTAATCATTTTTCAAATGAACCCTTTATTATTATTAATCCAGACACAATATGGAATATATATTATTTAAAGGAAATTAAATTAATGGAAAATACTTTTTTAAAAACAAAAGAAGCAAAATGTGCTTTACTTATCGTAGATATAAAAAAGAGTTTTGACAAATCACTAAAAGGTGATTTTAATTTAAGCAATGGCTTGATTGGTAGAGAGAAAAAAATGAGTTTTATCTACACGGGTTTACAAATTATTAAACCTGAAGTTTTTTCTAACTTAAGTAAAAAAATATTTTCTATAAATATAATTTGGGATGAGTTAATAAAAAAAAATCAGTTACTCGGAATAAAAAGTAATATTAATTTCCTACACATAAGCACTTTAAATATTTATCAAAGTATAGTAAAAAAAAAACTATACACCGTGTAAAATTTTTTTTGCCCGCGTATTATCTAAATACTTATAATCTTTTATTTTTAAATTATCTGTAAATCTTATTAGCATTGGGTTTCCAGTTGGAATTTCAAATTTCGTAATATTTTTTTCAGTGATATTAAAAATTTTTTTACATAATGCTCTTAAAGAGTTACCATGTGCTGAAATTAAGATATTTTTTTTTGACAGAATTAAGGGTTCAATATTTTTTTGATAATAAGGCACCACTCTTTCAAAAGTATCTTTTAATGATTCACTTTGTGGCATTTTTTTTTTTGAATTATTTTCATAAATATTTGCTTTATAAGGGTTTTTGGAATCCATTGGAGGTGGCGGTGTAGAAAAACTTCTTCTCCAGATCTGAACTTGTTTTTCTCCATGTTTTTTTAAAATTTCATTTTTGTTGAGACCTGTTAAATTCCCATAATGTCTTTCATTAAATTCCCATGCTGTAATAGTTTTTAATTTTTTTTCACCCAAAACATTTAAAATTATTTTTAAAGTATTAACAGCTCTTTTTAAAGCAGAAGAAAAACATACATCAAATTCAATATTTAATTTTTTTATTAACTTTCCGGCTAATTCAGCTTCAGATTTACCTTTTTCACTTAATTCAATATCCGCCCAACCAGTGAATCTTTTTTCTTTATTCCAAAGGCTTTGTCCATGTCGAGTTAAAATAAGATTATGCATAGTAGATAAAATATAATACTTTTCATTTTAAAAATTGTATATATGATTAAATCAAATAATTTGTTAAAGAATATTTTCTATGTTTTGTTAATATTTTTCCTTATTAACTACCTATTTCCAGGTAGTTTTATGGGTTATTTTATGTTTGGAGACCTAGGAAGGCATCCTTCTTTAGCAGATAATCCTATTTATCAGCCTATACCAATAAAATTTTACTACATCGGAGATTATATAAATCACTTTATATTTACCTTCTTAATCTCTTTTGTTGGATTTTGTATTTATTTGAAAAACCAAAAATCTAATAGATTATTTTATATCATATTATTTTTTTCTGTCATTTTAGAACTATTGCATTTAATTATACCTAATCGAGCTTTTGAGTTTTATGATGTTGTTGCTAATTTAGGTGGTGTAATATTTGCATATTTAATAATTGTAATTTATAAATTTTATAATAGAAATAAAATATGAATAAATTTGATGAAAGAAAAAATAGCTTTGAAAAAAAATTTCAAATGGATGAAGAATTGCAATTTAAAAAATCGGCAAGAAGTAATAAATATTTAGTAGAATGGGTGAGTCTAAAACTAGGAAAAACTGAAAAAAATAAAATAAAATACCTTCAAGAAGTAATTAAAGCTGATATGGAAGAAGCAGGAAACGAAGGTGTATTTAGAAAAGTAAAACAAGATTTTATATCTTCTTCAATAAATATAGATGATTCTGAAATCAAAGACCAAATGGAGAAAGCATTATCACGTGCTAAAGAAGATTTTAAATAAAAATTTAATTTGGTGTGCAATTTTTTTTTTTGTTGCCTCTTGTAGTTCTATTCCAAAATATCCACAAAATGCCTGCAAAATTTTTGGTGAAAATTATTTATGGTACAAGTCCATTAAAAAAAGTTCAGAAACATATAATGCACCAATACACGTAATTTTAGCTTTTGTTAATAAAGAGTCAGGTTTTAATAGATGGGCCAAACCAAAAAGGACTAAATTATTTAAAGTTATACCATATAAAAGACCATCTACTTCTTTCGGTTATTCGCAAGCAGTTAACAAAACATGGGGATTATACAAAAGTGAAACCGAAAATCCTTTGGCTTTACGAAGTCGATTTAAAGATTCAGTGAATTTTATCGGATGGTATATAAGCAAAACTCATAAAATAAATAAAATTCCACTAAACGATCCTTATCGGCAATATTTAAATTATTATCTAGGATGGGGAAGTTATGCCAAGAAGAAATATGAAACTGACAAAAATTCAGTTATTTTTGCAAAAAAAGTAGAAAAACAATCAAAAATTTATAAAAATCAACTACGAGAGTGCAAAAAAATTTTAGATAGAAATAAATATATTATTTTTTAAGCTCTTTATTCAACTGAAGATCTATCGCATCAATCCTTTTGGTATTTTTAGTTAAAAGGACATACATAGTCGGTGTTACATATAGTGTAAAAAATGTGCTAATTAGCATGCCTCCAAATATAGTTGCACCAACGGCTAAACGGCTACTTTCACCCGCTCCTGGGCCTATGTTACCTATCAGCAATGGAACCATAGCAATCATAGTTGAAAGTGAAGTCATAATTATTGCACGGAATCTTCTTTTGCAAGCTTCTATCGTTGCGGTGTGAATATTTTTTCCTGCAACTCTTAATTGGTTCGCCCAGTCTACTATTAAGATTGAATTTTTAGTAGAAATACCAATTAAAATTACTAAAGCAATTTGAGAAAATATATTTATACTTGAGTTGAACAGTAAAATAAAAACTATCCCCCCAAATACACTTAAGGGAACGGTTAACATAATTATAGCTGGGTGTATAAAACTATTAAAGTTTGCAGCCATAACCAAATAAGCTGTCAATAAAGCTAATGCAAATATAATAAACAACTCATTACTAGTTTCTTTTAATTCTTCTGATTGCCCTTTCCATTCAATTCTGGCCTCTGGTAAAGTTTTGCTGACAGTTTTTTCAAAGAAGTTTAACGCATCAGATAAAGAATAATTACCAACTAATCTGGCGCTAATTGTTACTGCACGCTGACGATCATATCTTGATAAAATTTTTGCTGAGCCTACTTCCTCAAATTCAACAAGGTTGGCTAATGATATTAACTTTCCTGAAGTATCCGAGCGCACAAATATTTTACTTAAGCTTTCACTTTTTTTTCTATTTTTTATATCTGATTGAAGTATTATTGGATATTCCTTACCTAATTGATTAAATTTCGTAACAGTTTTTCCTGAATACAAGGTTTCTATAGTTTTGCCGATTGATTGGATTGAAACACCTAGGTCTTGAGCTTTTTTTCTATTTACAATTAATTTGATTTCAGGTTTATTTTTTGAATAATCAGATTCGATAGCTGCTAAATTTTTATTTTTTCTTAATTCTTTCATTATTAGTTTTTGCCAACCCTCAAGTTGCTCGTAGCTTTTTCCAAGCAAAACCATTTGAACTGGCTTATTGTAACTACTAACCCTTATGCTTTGAGGTGAAATTGGAAACGCGAGTGCTTGCGGAACAGTTACAATTTTTCCAATAGCCTTTCTCATAATAGTTGTGGCACTTTCACTTCTATCACTCCAGTCATCAAGCAAGGCAATAATAATAAAACTATTATATGATTTGCTGGCTCTTCCAAACCCCGGCACTCTCATGATCATTCTTTTGTAAGATTCTTCCTCGCTTTTTACGAGCGGAGTTAATCTTCTCTCTATTTCTTCTGCTTTATCAGAGGTGTATTGAAAAGAACTTCCCTCATCAGTTTTTCCAATAACTAAATAAACCCCTCGATCTTCTTTGGGAAGTAATTCTTTGGGTGCAAAAACAAATAATAGAACAGATATAATTACTATGGACACCATGAAGCCGATTATAATTTTATGTCTAGCAATCCAATAATTTAATGTTTCGGCATAAAATTCAGAAAATGATTTATAGTATTTATCAAACTTTAATACGTATTTTGTTTTTTTTGTGTTTTTATTTAAAAATTTACTACCCAGCATTGGCGAAAGAGTTAATGCCACAAAGGATGACACGACAATTGCAAAAGTTAGAGAAATTGCCGTTTCTTTAAATAAAGTTCCAGATATACCTTCGATGAAAATTAATGGTAAAAAAACAGCAACCAAAACCAAAGTAGTTGAAATTATAGCAAAAGTTATACTTTTTGATCCATTAAACGCAGCAACTAAGGGTGTTTCCCCATTTTCAACTCTATGATAAATAGCATCAGTCATGATAACGCTATCATCTGTTATTATCCCAATTGCTAGTATAAAACTTAAAAGAACAAAAATATTAATAGACAAATCGAAAATCCAAAGACCTAAAAAAGAGCTAATTAGACTTACTGGAAGCGCTATAGCTGGAACAATAACAGCTTTTAAATTGCCAAGAAAAAGATAAATAATAATGACTACTAAGATAAATGCTATAGCTAAAGTTTTATAAACTTCAGAAATTGCAGCATTGATATATGTTGCACGATCAAAAGAAACACCTAATCTAAGTCCATCAGGCAAAGTTTTTTTAACTTCTTTAATTCTTTCCTTTACTTTCTTTGATAACTCCACCGTTGAAGCTCCTGATTTTGCATATATGCCAATCCCAACTACTTTATCACTAGACTCACCAACTTTACTTATTGATTTAAAAAGAGTTTTTTCTGATACAGGTCCATATTTAACTTCTGCAATATTTTCTAAACGAATTACATTATTTTTATTTTTTTTTATTGGCAGTTGTTTTATAGATGATAAATCTTTATAGGCTTTATCTAGATTGATACTTAAATCAATATTAGTTGCTTCTAAACTTCCGGCAGGTAAACTAATATTTTCTTCTCTTAGTGATTGCTCAACTTCTTGAATAGTAAGATCATTAGCAGCTAATTTTATTGGATCTATATAAACTCTTACACTTAATTCTCTAAGACCACCAACTAGTATTCTCCCAACCCCTTTCACATTAGAAAAATTATCTACCAAATATCTTCTTGTATAATCTCCTAATTCTAAATCAGTCCATGTAGAGCTTGAAACACTAAGCCACATACTAGTAGTAAAGCCAGCGCTTTGCTTTAAGATTTCAGGTGGTTTTGAGCCCTCAGGTAAATTATCAGATACTCTTGAAACTCTATCTCTTATATCGTTTGCGGCAGCATCTAGATCTATACTTGTATCAAATTCAATTTTAATTGTACTCCTACCATTTTCTGATGAAGAATCTATATTCTTTATGCCTTCTGCGCCTCCAATTACATCTTCAATAATTTCTGTAATTTCGCTCGACATAACTTCCGCGCTTGCACCTTGGTAATCTACTTGTATTTGAACCACTGGAGGTTGAAGACCTGAAGGTAATTCTCTAACGGGTAGTTTAGAAAAAACAAGCAACCCAAAAACCACAAGTATCATTGAAAAAACTGCTGCAATTACTGGTCTTTTAATACTAAGTTCGGTTATGTACATTATTGTTTAATACTATTGCGATTTTATAATAGGTTTTATTTTCATACCTGGTCTAACTTTAGTTAAACCTTCAGCAATAATTTTATCACCTTCAACTAAGCCATCTAAAATTTCAATATTTCCTTGATTTCTAAATCCTGTTTTTATTTCCAATTTTTTGAGCACGTTATTTTCTACTATTTTATAAATAAACTTTTTATTTCCTTCGTACATAACACTAGTATCAGGAACACTTAATGCATTTTTTTCATTATATAATATTTCAATCTCTAAAAGGGATCCTGGAATTATTTCAGAATTTTCATTTTTAATTTTTGCTCTGGCTAAAATACTTCTAGTTTGAGCATCTACTCGTGATGCAACTGATTCAATAATTCCTTCATATTCTTTATCTTTGTAAGCTGAAAATTTGGCTTTTAATCTAAGATCTTTCTTTAAAATAGCAGCATAAACTTCTGGTATTTTTAGGTCACACAATACTTTGCGCGAGTCATCTAAAGTTAAAATAATTGTATTTTCAGAACCTAAACTGCTACCACTAATTCCTCTCGTACCTAAGTTGCCAGCAAAAGGAGCCAAAATATTTTTATTTACTAACTTTGCTATAATGTCATTTTTTTTAACTTTTATATTAAATTTTATTGGTTGTAGTAATTCATTTTTTTTAATTTTATAAGAGATTGTTTTGCTACTTAATGAAGTACAATAACTTTCCAAAGTTTGGCTAAAACTTCTATTATTAACAACTTCAACAATTACGCCTGGTGGTGGGCGTTTAGAAAATTTTTTATTAAAGTGGAGACCAACAAAGTAGCGCCCAATAATAACGACGGCAATAATCACAAAAAATGTTATAATTCCAATAGTGATTTTTGTTGATCTTTTCATTTATTTTTTTCCATATTCAGTCCAGCTACCAATATATATTTTGGCCATATAATCATCATTTATTATAGAATATGCAAGAGCTAGACTTGACGCTGAAACCGAACTACCACAACTCATAACAATTTCATTATTATTGGCACCTCTTAAACTGAATATATTCTTTAATTTTTCTTTATCTAAAAATGTATTATCTTTTGTATTTATTAATTCGTTTAAAGGCAAAGATTTTGAACTATCAATTGATCCACTTTTGACCCAAGGCCTTGGCTCAGCTTCTAGACCCAAGAAACGATTTCTACTTCTAGCATCTAATACAGTAAATTTTTTTTTATCTATATTTTCATCAATTTCAGATTTTGTTTTAATCATGTTCTTTTTTTCCTTAACATTATATTTGGATGGAATAATTTTGGTTTTTATATTTGTAACTTCTTTTTTTTCTAGTTTCCATTTTTTCATTCCTCCATTTAATACCGAAACTAATTTTGGGTCATGACCAAAATAAAGAAATTGAAACCATACGCGACAGCTTGAAACTAAATCGCTATTACAATAAACAATAATTCTGTCAGTATTTAATACTCCCATTTCAGAAAGAGCTTTTGCATGATTATTAGATGATGGCAAAAAATGACCATGTGCTAAATTTTTATTCTGATTAGAGTTTTTATCTAAGTTAAAAAATATAGCATTTTTAATATGTTCGTTATTATATTCTTCAATTGCATTTCTATTTTTAACTAAATGCCAGGATGCATCAATAATTTTCACTTTATTTAAATTCTTGTAGAGCCAATCTGTTGAAACCAAACTCATTTTTTGCCACGTTTTTCAAAATATTTTTGATGATATTCTTCTGCTTTACAATAATTTTTTTCTTTTCTAATTACGGTTACTACCTTGCCATTAAGTTTTTTATTGACTTCATTTAATATTTTCTGAGCAGTAACTTTTTCTTCTTCAGTGTTAAAAAAAATTTCTGATCGATATTGATGACCAACATTAGGACCTTGACGATCTAAGGTTGTTGGATCGTGAATTTTAAAAAATAATCTTACAACATCTTCGTAAGAAATTATTTTAGAATCAAAATTAACTTTTACAACTTCTATATGTTCAGTGTCTCCACCGCAAACTTGTTCATAAGTTGTTGTTGAATCTTTTCCACCACAATACCCACATTCTGTCGAAATAATACCAGGAATTCCTTGATATTCAGTTTCATCCCAAAAGCAACCAATTCCACCTATAAATATTTGCATAATTTTTTTTAATTTAGTGTTAAATATAAATTAATTTATCAGAATGATCAAAAATCAAAACCATCTTGGTGCACTTTGCATGATATTAAGCGTTTTATTTTTCTCGTTTATGGATTGTCTTATTAAAATAACTGCTACTGATTTTGCAGTTGGGCAGGTAATGTTCAGTAGAGCTTTATTTGGCTTAATTCCAATATTTTTTTTGATACCGAGAAGTCGTTTTAAAGATTTTTATAAAACAAAACATATCAGCCTGCATTTCCATCGTAGCTTTTGGGGGGCTATTGCTATGTATGCTATTTTTGTTGGAATTAGAAATTTAGGATTAGCCGAAGTGACTTCAATGGCATTTTCAGGACCAATTTGGGTAGTTATATTTTCAATTTTATTTTTAGGTGAAAAAATAAAAGCTAAAAGATGGATTGCAGTAGGATTAGGATTTATTGGAGTTCTTATAATTTCGAAACCAGGATTTGATAATCTAAATTTTTATTATATTTACCCAGTAATATTTACTTTAGGATTTGCAAGTGTTTCTATTTTTATAAGAAAATTAACTTTAGTTAATGAGCCTATTTATTTAATTGCTTTCTACTTTTCGATTTGCTCCGGCACTATGGGTCTTTTAACTTTACCATTTGGGGGCTGGGTTTTTCCAACATTATATGAATTAAGCCTATTAATTTTAATAGGACTTTTTGGAAGTATAGCCAATCTACTGTTAACTCAAAGTTATAAATTAGCCGAAGTCTCTTTAACAATACCTCTGAAGTACTTGTCACTAGTTTTTGCTATTATTTTTGGTTTTTATTTTTTTAATGAAAGTCCTACTATTTATACTTTATCAGGTGCAAGTTTAATTGTTATTTCATCTGCCATAATATTTGTTAGAGAATATCAATTAAAAAAACCCATTACATTACCTAGACAGCAATGAAAAAATCTCCACTATACTGGAATAAAGCAAAAAAAATATTATCTAAAAGAGATCCAGTATTTCGAAAAATAATTAAAAAATATAACAAAGGTTTTTTAACGACAAAAGGTAGACCCTTCCTATCTATTTGCCGAACAATTGTAGGTCAACAAATAAGTGTTAAAGCCGCTGATTCAATATGGGCAAAATTTGAATTAAAGTGTAAAAAAAAAATAAATCCAACAACTGTATTAAAATTACCAAGCAGAACTTTAAAAAGTGCCGGTCTTTCACGCCAAAAAGTATCTTACTTAAAAAATATTGCGAAAAACTTTAAAAATAAATCTTTTAATATTAAAAATCTTAAAAAAATGAATGATAATGACGCTATAAATTATATAATACGTTTAAAAGGTTTAGGGGTGTGGAGTGCACAAATGTTTTTAATGTTTAATTTAAATAGAGCGGATATGTATCCCACAGCTGACATTGGATTGCTTAGAGCTATTTCGTTAAATTACAAAACATCATACCCACCTAGTAAGAAATTTTTAGAAAAAATATCTAAACTTCATTCAGGTTATAGAACTGTTTTCACCTGGTATATGTGGAGATCAATTGATCCCGTTGAAGTTTCTTATTAACTATATTTATTTTTTAATTCTTCTAAACGAAAATTAGCAATTTTTTTTACCTGTTTTATTGCTTCATCGAATTCAACCTTTTTATTAGACAAAACTCTTTTTTTGAAATTAGCTAATATTTCTATTTTATTTTTTCCCTTCACAGCAATTATAAAAGGAAATCCAAATTTTTTTTTATATATTAAGTTTAAATTTTTAAAATCACTAAATTCTTTTTCGTTGCACTGATTTAATCCAGCATTACTTTGTTCTTCATTTGAGTCTGGAGTCAAAGAGCCAATCTTTATCTTATCAGCAAGATCAGGGTGAGAGTTAAGAATCTCTAATTGAACTTGATTGTTAGCCTTTTCAAATATAAAAATTATTTTTTTGACTAGGTCCTGAAAGTTCACAAAGGGTTGCTTATATAGTTTTTTAGCAATCCAATTGGCATTTTCAAAAATATTACCAAAAGCTTTGACAAATTCAGTTTCAGACAACTTCTCTATTTTATTAAACATTTATTTAGTTAATATATATATTATAGTATTAATATTTTATGACTAAATTAACAACACATGCTTTGGATACATATTCTGGAAAACCTGCGAAAGGTATGAAAGTTGATGTTTATTTTATTTCAGAAAAAAGAGAAAAAGTTAAATCTGTCATTTTAAACAACGATGGTAGACCGAACGAAGCTTTAATTGAGCCAATTAAAATTGGAAACTATGAATTAATTTTTTATGTCGAAGAATACTTTAAAAAAATACCAGAATTAGAAAGTCCAAATTTTCTTAATGAAGTTTCAATTAAATTTGGGATTTCAAATCCAAAAGAAAAATATCACGTTCCGCTTTTAGTTTCTCCATGGAGTTATTCTACTTATCGAGGAAGCTAATGACTTCTAATTGTATCAGCTTTGTTCATGAGGATCAGATTATTGAGGTTAAAAACCCAGATCCTAATGAAACTTTACTTAATTATATAAGAACAAAATTAAAAAAAACTGGAACCAAAGAAGGTTGCGCTGAAGGAGGCTGTGGAGCATGTACAATTGTAATAGGTGATCTAAAAAATGATGAGATGAATTATAGAGCTATAAATTCCTGTATAACTTTATTACCAACTCTACAAGGAAAACAACTTATACTTGTTGAAGATTTAATTTCGAAAGATGGGAAACTACATCCAGTTCAAGAAGCAATGGTAAAATGTCACGGAAGTCAGTGTGGTTTTTGTACACCAGGTTTTGTTATGGCATTATTTTCAATGTTTAAAAAGTATTCTAACTTCAAAGAGGATGTAATTAAAGATTCAATCGCCGGCAATTTGTGTCGTTGTACTGGTTATAAACCAATTATTAAAGCAGCTAAAAAATTAAAAAGTCAAAGTAAAATCGACCATTTTAGTAAAAATATAAAAAATACAATTAAACTTATTAAAAGAATAAATAATAAAAGTATTGAAATATATAAAAATGATAAAAGATATTTTGCTCCTAGATATGTGAAAGAATTAAAAAAAATAATTAAAAAAAATATCAATGCAAATTTTATGAGTGGAGGTACTGATTTATCTCTTAATATTACCAAAGAAAGAAAAGATATTAATTCAATTATTTATATGAGTTCAATTAGTGAATTGAACTACATAAAAAATAATAACAAGTATATCGAAATAGGAGCATCAACTCCTTTAATTGATCTCGAGTATTATATAAAAAAATACTACCCAGATTTTACAAAAATTTTGAAACGGTATGGGTCACCACAAATCCGAAACGTAGGGACAGTCGCTGGAAACATTGCCACTGCATCGCCAATTGGCGATTGCTTGCCTTTATTATTATCACTAAATGCCCAGGTTGTTTTAGAAGATTTAAAGAAAACCAAGGTTTTATTTCTCGATAGTTTTTTTATCAATTATCGTAAAACAAAACTTAAAAAAGGTGAATTCATCCATTCAGTCAGAATTCCTTTGTATAAAAAAAATACTTTCAAGGCATACAAGGTGTCCAAAAGATTCGATGATGATATTTCATCTGTCTGCGCAGCATTTAATTTAGAAATAATAAAAAATAAAATTGAAAATGTAAGAGTTGCATACGGGGGTATGGCAGCAATACCTAAAAGGGCAATTTTTTGTGAAAAAGTACTTTTAAAATCTATGGTAAATGAAGAAACTTTTAACAAAGCTAAAGTGGCGCTAGAAAAAGATTTTAATCCCATTAGTGATATGCGAGCTAGTGGATTATATAGGATGGAAGTTGCAAAAAACTTACTTGAAAAATGCGGTGCCGAAATAAAGAAAAAGAAAATAATAGGTTTATATGCGTAAGATGAAAAAAGAAAATTTTATTACTGAAGCAAGACCCCATGAAAGCGGAGAAAAACATGTAAGTGGTAGAGCTCTTTATATTGATGACATTGCCGAACCAGCTGGAACTTTATACGGAGCTATAGGATGGAGTAAAAAAGCTCATGCAATAATAAAAAAAATTAATCTAAATGAAGTTATTAAAAGTGAAGGAGTAATTGCAGTAGTAACCTCAAAAGATATTAAAGGAAGAAATGATGTTGGTCCAGTATATGAAGGGGACCCAATTTTTCCAAAAATAGCCGAATACTACGGGCAACCATTATTTGCGGTTGCCGCAAAAACAACTGAACTAGCTAGAAAAGCAGTTTTAAAAGCAAAAATAAGTTATAAAAATCTTAAACCAATCACAACTATCAAAGAAGCATTAAAGAAAAAGTCATTCGTTTTAAAAGAAAAAATAATAAAAAAAGGTGAAGCGATTAAAGCAATAGAAAGCTCAACAAATCGCTTGGAAGGAAATTTTACTACTGGCAGCCAAGAGCATTTTGCACTTGAAGGCCAGACAGCTTTTGTTGTTCCACAAGAAGATAATGATTTTAAAGTATTTTCATCTACACAACATCCCAGTGAAACACAGCAAATTTTAGCAAAAATGCTTAATCAAAAAAGTAATACCATTACCGTTGAAACCAGAAGAATTGGTGGAGGGTTTGGTGGTAAAGAAACTCAATCTTTTATATTTGCTGCAATATGTACTTTGCTGGCAAAAAAAACAAAACATCCAGTTAAACTTAGAATGGATCGTGATGACGATATAATTATAACAGGAAAAAGACATGATTTTTATTCAGAATATGAAGTTGGTTTTGATGAGCTTGGTATTATTAAAGGTTTAAAATTAAAACTTGTGTCTAGATGCGGAATATCTCCAGATTTGTCAGGAGCAATAAACGATAGAGCATTACTACATATTGATAATGCCTATTATCTTGAAAATATAATAGTAGAAAATTATTTATGCAAAACTAATACCGCCTCTAATACAGCTTTTAGAGGTTTTGGAGGAAATCAAGGCATGATGGTAATTGAAAACATCATAGATAATATTGCCAGTTCATTAAAAAAAGACTCTGCTGAAGTAAGACGTAGAAATTTTTATCAAAAAAAGAAAAAAAATATCACTCACTATAATATGAAAATTGAAGATAATGTTATTCAAGAAATATTTGACCAGCTTTTAAAATCTTCTAATTATAAAAGTAGACAATTAAGCATAAAAAAATTTAATAAAGAAAATAAGTATATTAAAAAAGGGATTGCTTTTACTCCTGTAAAATTTGGAATAAGTTTTACAACTTGGCATTTAAATCAAGCAGGTGCTTTGGTGCATATTTATTGTAACGACGGTAGTGTACATATTAATACTGGTGCGATTGAAATGGGACAAGGGACTTATACCAAAATTGCACAACTAGCTGCAAATGAACTAGGGTTGCCTTTTAATAAAGTTAAAGTATCAGCTACCCGAACTGATAAAGTTCCTAATACCAGCGCTAGTGCAGCTTCTAGCACAACAGATCTTAATGGTGCTGCAGCAATTAACGCAATATCTAAAATAAAAATAAATTTAGCAGCATATGTAAAACGTAAATATAAAATCAAAAATAGTGGGGGCATATACAAAAATGGGATGGTTAAATTTAAAGAAAAAACATTTAAATTTAATTCACTTATCAAAGAGGCGTATTTAAATAGAGTTTCATTATCATCATCAGGTTTTTATGCGACACCAAAAATACACTTTGATAGAAAGAATTTTAAAGGAAGACCTTTTCTTTATTTTGCTTATGGAGCAGCTGTTAGTGAGGTAATAATTGATGTATTAACTGGGGAAAATAAAATAATACAAGCAGATATTCTTCATGACGCTGGCAAAGCTATTAATCCAGCGATTGAACTTGGGCAAATAGAAGGAGGCTTTGTTCAAGGGGCGGGGTGGTTAACCATGGAAGAAGTTAACTGGAAATCTAATGGTCAAATTACCACTCATTCACCATCAACTTATAAAATTCCAGCTGTTAGTGATATGCCAGAAAGATTTAATGTAGAAATATTTAAGAAGGGAAAAAATACTGAAAATGTAATAAATAAATCAAAGACAACGGGAGAACCTCCATTAATGAACGCAATGTCAGTTTTTTTTGCAATTAAAAATGCTATAGCATCCATAGCAAATTATAATTTAATTCCAGAGCTTAATGCCCCAGCAACACCAGAGAAAATTTTAATGAGTATTAATAAATTAAAAAGGAAAATATGAGCAATAAGTTTATGAAGCGGGCAATTGAGCTTTCAATTAAAAGTGTTAATAGTGGTACCGGACCATTTGGCGCAGTGATTGTTAAGGATGACAAAATCATTTCTGAAGGTTTTAATACAGTAACTCTGACCAATGACCCCACTTCGCATGCAGAAATTGTAGCAATTCGTATGGCATGTAAAAGTTTAGTTAACTTTAGTTTGGAAGAGTGTGATTTGTACACAACTTGTGAGCCATGTCCCATGTGTTTATCTGCTATTTATTGGGCTCGTATAAATAAAATTTATTATGCCAACACTAGAAGCGATGCACAGAAAATTGATTTTTCTGATTCGATGATTTATGAAGAGCTTAATAAAACTATTGAAGATCGAAAAATCCAAATGCATCAAATGATGAGAGATGAAGCTTTGAAAGCATTTGATCTGTGGGATAAAAAAAAGGATAAAGTGAAATATTAAAATGGAACTATCACCTTTAATACTCAAGTGGCTAACTTTTTTGTTAAGGTGGGGCCATGTCTTTTTTGCAATAACTTGGGTAGGAAATTCTTTTTTATTTAATTATCTTGATAATAGATTAAAAAAAAATTTAGAAAATAAAGAAGTGGAAGCTGAAGGAATTCTTCAACATAGCGGTTATTACTATAAACTAACTAGGTTTCATGGAGCTCCCAAGGAGATTCCTAAAAATTTAATTATATTTAAGTGGCAAAGTTATTTAACGTTTATTACTGGAATTTTACTATTAATCATTATTTATTATGCAAATGCAAAAATTTTAATGATGGATAGTAGAGTTAATATAAATGTTACTCCTTTAATGGGAGTGGGTATTTCAGTTTTCTCTATAATAGGATCTTGGTCAATATATGATCTTATTTGTAAATCTAAGTTAATAAATTATAAAATAATTTTTCCAATTATATTATTAATAATTGGAACAACAATTGCATTCGGCTTAACCAAAGTTTATGGAGCTAGATTTGCATTTTTATCTGTAGGTATTATTTTAGGTTGTATAATGTTTTTTAATGTTTTTTTTATAATTATACCTAATGGAAAAAATATTACTTCTTCAGCTTTAAATAAAACAAAACTTGACTTAAACTTATCCACTCAAGCCAAAACACGTAGCGTGCATAATAATGTTATGACTTTATTAGTTCTTTTTACAATGCTAAGTGGGCACGCTTCTTTTGTTTGGATAAATAAATATAACTGGTTGATTTTAGCTTTACTGGCAATTACTTTTGGATTTATTAGATATTATTTTAATCAGAAGAACAAAAAAGAGAGTCATTAAACTCCTTCAACAATTTGTAGATTTCTATCAGTTGAATTTTTTGCTAAGCTCCAGGCTTCTTGATATTCCTTGGAGTTATAACATTTTTCTGCTGAATCATAATTTGGAAATTCCCAAATTACAGTTCTTGGA
>Ga0209403_10001645_pt1 | contig 28590 bp, 26 predicted proteins | sample ArcticOcean_MG_C_8_FD_187440 | JGI IMG/M metagenome (GOLD analysis project Ga0209403, IMG submission 187440) | Marine microbial communities from western Arctic Ocean - ArcticOcean_MG_CB11_86 (SPAdes) (version 2) | ecosystem: Environmental > Aquatic > Marine > Oceanic | place: Arctic Ocean...
CAACGCGTCGGCGTCGGCGTCGGGGGCTATCACGACCTCGGTGAATATCTTCGCAATGATTTCTGCCACCGCCCCATCCAAGGGCTTGTTGGCAGCGACAATACCGCCGAAAGCGCTGACCGGGTCGCAGCGCAGGGCGTTGCTGTAGGCTTGCGATAACGTGTTGCCCAAAGCCGCCCCACACGGATTGGCGTGCTTGATGATGGCGATTGCCGGAGAGTCAGACCCCAGTTCCGCCGCCAAGGCCAAGGCCGCGTCTGCATCGGCGATGTTGTTATAGCTGAGATCTTTACCCTGAATTTGCCGCGCCGACACCACCCCGGGGGCCTGTTCATCGGTGGCGTAAAGGGCGGCTTCCTGGTGGGGGTTTTCGCCATAGCGCAAGGAAAGGTGCCGCGATCCAGTAGCCACCAAATTGGCGGGCAAGCCGTCTTCACGGGCCGCGAACCACGCGGCGATGGCACCGTCATAGGCCGCCACCCGGGAAAACGCCTTGGCCGCCAAATGTTCGCGAAAGGCGTCTGACACCCCGGCACCACCGCCGGCCATGCCATTCATTTCTTCCATCAGCCTGGCATAATCGCCGGGGTCAACGACCGCCGCCACATCGCCGTGATTTTTTGCCGCGGCGCGAATCAAAGTGGGCCCGCCGATGTCGATATTTTCGATGCATTCGGCAAACGTGCCGCCACGCGCAACGGTTTCCTGGAACGGGTACAAATTCACCACAACCAAATCGATGGCGGCGATGCCATGGGCTTTCATGGCCGCCTGATGGCTTTGGTTTTCGCGCACCGCCAGCACCCCGCTGGCAATGGTCGGGTGTAAGGTTTTGACCCGGCCATCCATTATTTCTGGGTACCCCGTGTGTTCGGACACTTCCCGAACAGCGATTCCGGCGTCGGTCAGAGCCGCAGCGGTACCGCCTGTGGACAGAATTTCAACGCCGCGACCTTGCAAAAAATTTCCAAGGTCGACGATCCCAGTTTTATCCGAAACGGTGATCAGTGCGCGGGTGATGGATGGTGACAAACGGAACCAGGGGGTACGAAATGTGAGCGTCAATTCGTGGTCTTTAGCACGGCTGATCCCAGCCCGCCATGGATGTCGTTGGGACCGTAAGTGGATGGTTTGACTTTCCCCAGTGTGGAGGCTACTCCACCCACTGCCCCCCGCCGGAAATTTAAAAATATGTCCCTTAGATCGCCCCAAAAAGTGAGTGTCATTGGACTTGGCTATGTGGGATTACCCCTGGCAGTCGCGTTGGCCGAACATTTTTCCGTGCTGGGATTTGATATTGATAACGGGCGCACCGAAGAATTGCGCCAAGGCCAAGATCGCACCGGCGAAGTGGGCAGCGACGCCCTAAAGATTTCAAAAGCCACGTACACCAGCAATGTTGGCGACCTGGCCGGGTCTGATGTGTTCATCATTGCGGTGCCGACACCGGTGGACGACGACAAGGTTCCGGATTTAGGGCCGCTACGCGGGGCATGTGACAGCGTCGGCCCCCATGTAATTCAGGGATCGATCGTTGTGTTCGAAAGCACAGTTTTTCCTGGTGCCACCGAAGAAATTTGCGGTCCGATTTTGGAACGTCATTCGGGATTGGTGTGCGGCAAAGATTTTTTTCTGGGCTATTCGCCGGAACGCATTAATCCCGGAGACACGGAACACACCGTCGCCAACATCGTCAAAGTGGTGGCGGGGCAGACGCCGGAGGTTTCGGCCGTACTGGAGGATTTGTACGGGCGCATCACCAAGGCCGGGGTATTTCTCGCCAAGAATATTCAGACGGCCGAGGCCGCCAAGGTCATCGAGAACGCCCAGCGCGATATCAACATAGCCTTTATCAACGAGGCTACCCAGATTTTTCACCGTCTTGGATTGTCCATGTACGACGTCTTGGAAGCCGCCAACACCAAATGGAACTTTTTGAATTTCCAGCCAGGGTTGGTGGGCGGCCACTGCATCGGTGTGGATCCGTATTATTTGGCGTACCGGGCCAGCCAAATTGGTCACGACCCCGATGTGTTGCTGGCCGGACGGCGCACGAACGACGGCATGGGTGCGTGGATCGCCCAGCAGATCACCGCAGCACTTGGGGCCCCATCGAAGATTTTGGTTTTAGGCCTGACGTTCAAGGAAAATGTTCCTGATCTGCGCAATTCCGGAGCGTACGGTCTGATCAAGGCCCTGGAAAATTTGGCTAACGAGGTGGTCGTCCACGACGCCTGCGCCGACCCATCCGAGGCAAAGGCGGCTTATGGGGTTGATTTGGTGCCAGAAATTTCAGGCAGAGATTTTGCCTGTGTGGTGGGGGCTGTGGCCCACGATGCATACAAGAATTTATCCGCCGACGATTTGAATGCGTTGATGGGGTCGGGCGGGATTTTGGCGGATATCAAGGGAATATGGCGGGCCTTGACAATGGGGCCAACCATAAAACGTTGGGAGTTGTAAGCCGGAATTTACGGCCTCAGGATCATGCCTTCTTGGGCGATAATGGAACCAGGCCGCGCCTTTTCCACGTCAACTGCCACCCGATCCATGAACGCATCCCTATGGTCCGGGTCATGATGAAGCACCACAAACTTTTTCACATTCGCAGCGTTAGCCAACTGAACGCCTTCTTCTTAGGTTGAATGGCCCCAGTCGGATCACGCCGAAAATTCTTTGTCGGTGTACGTGGAATCGTAAATCGTCAAATCGGTGCCTTCGACCAAATCCAAAATTTTCTGATCGGTCTGGTCGATCACGTGCTGGGTGTCAGTCAAATAGCAAATTGATTTGCCGTCGAATTCGATACGGTATCCGGTGGCGTTATCCGGGTGATTTAACTCGGTTGTGCGCAATGCGACCCCCGGTCGCGGTGTCAACGTGTCCCCAGCTTTGAAATCGTTATAGCTGACATCGGCGGCGGAAATTTCCGGGGCAATCGGAAACAACGGTGTGACCATCATGTCTTCCAGTACTTTTTTGACGGTCAATTTCGCGGGCCCCAGATGCCCGGCCCAAATGGGAATTTGATCGCCGGAAATAAATAGCAGGACAAAAAACGGTACGCCGCAGATATGGTCAAAATGAGAATGGGTCAAAAATACATCAGTATCCACCGGCCCATGTCTCGCCAATTCATTGCCTAAATACCGCAGCCCAGTCCCGGCATAAAAGATCATCAGATGATCGCCGCATCGGACTTCTAGGGTCGATGTATTGCTGCCATAGCGTGCGGTTTCAGGCCCCGGGCACGCGATGCTGCCGCGCACCCCCTAAAATTTAACGAAAAAGGTGTCGTCGTCCAGCAAAAAAATTCCTATGTCCAGAACCAAAATTTGGGCAATTTTGCCTGACTAGAACGGTGTAAAGAAGTTGAATTTAATGCATGAACCGGTGGCAGCAAATCAAGGCACCAACCGATATCCGCCGGGCTCGGTAACCAGAATGACCGACGCTGATGGATCCCGTTCGATTTTTTGTCGCAGGCGGTACACGTGGGTTTCCAGAGTGTGTGTCGTCACACCCGAATTGTATCCCCAAACCTCGGACAGCAAGATTTCCCGATTCACCACTTTTTTCCCCGACTGAAACAAATATTTCAAAATTGACGTCTCTTTTTCGGTCAGACTAACTTTTTGGCCGTTTTCTTCGTCCAACAAGATCTTGGCGCTGGGTTGAAAGGAATAGGGACCAATGGTTAAAACAGCGTCTTTGCTTTGCTCGTGCTGACGCATGTGGGCGCGCAGGCGGGCAACCAACACACCCATACGAAAGGGCTTGGTGACGCAATCATTTGCACCCGATTCAAGCCCAAGAATCGCATCTGAATCCGTGTCTTGGGCGGTCAACATGATAATGGGCGAATTGACCCCGGCCCGGCGCATCAATTTGCACACCTCGCGGCCATCAAGATCCGGCAGCCCTACATCCAATAAGATGGCGTCAAAATGCTTTTCTTTGGCCGTCTCTAGCCCGTCGGCACCGTTGCCAGCCAGGGTGGTTTTGAATTCTTGGTGCAGATCAAGTTGTTCCGCCAACGACCCACGCAAGGCGTCGTCATCGTCGACCAGAAGAACTGTCTTTGTTGTGCCCATTTTTGGCGCGCTAACCTTCCCTAAATTTGCGCCAACAATGCTACAGAACGCATCCCCTTACAACCGAACCGCCCGCGCCCAAACACCACGCCCTGCAGGTCTTGCCGGACCCCGGCCAAGGCAGGGAATTTTGGTCACACCAGTGTTCCTCCGCAAATCTATAACCTACTGAATAATGACAATAATTTGTTGGCGCGATCCTTGCGTTGCCATCAACAACTATGGCCGTACCCATTCCCACGGTCCCTGGCTGGATCAGCCCGAATGCGCCAACAGCCCAATCGGCCAATGTCTCGGGCGGGGGCGATGGCACGCCCTTTTGGGGCGGCGACGGATTTACGTTTGGCGACTTGGTGGACGTGGTCAATCCGTTGCAACACATTCCAGTGATTTCGTGGGCCTATCGCGCCATCACTGGCGATCAAATCGCACCCGGAGCCATGGCTTTGGGTGGCGCTCTTTTTGGTGGCCTGGCCGGATTCACCCTCGGCACGGCCCAGGGCATGATCGAAGGCTCTACCGGCAAAAGCACCGGGGCGAACTTGGCTGCGATGTTCCAGCAAGAACCCGGTCCAGCTTATCCTCCCAAAAACCCCGCGGTGGCCATGACGGTGCCGGAAGCCCCGCGTCCAACGCCTACGCCAATTGCGGAGCAAAACCCGCTGCCCGTGTTAACCGCCGAACAAATGACCGTGTTGTTGACATCGGTCGCGGCACCACCCCAAACCGGTCAGAATTTTCCCGCCCCCGCGACGGAGGCGAGCGGATTAGATCCCGGTGGGATTAGCGGCCTGGCAGCCACCGGAGTTATTAATCCCATGTTCTTGCCTTTGGCACCGATGGCTGGGGCGATCCCCGGAGCTGCGCCAAATGATCGACAGAACCGCGAGAACGGTACGCCGTTGGTCGAAGAAGCAATCGGCGAAGTCACCGGTGTTGCAACTGTTGGGCACGAAATTAGAGCTCTGTTCAGCCTGTAATATTTTCAGGCAGTCACTGGCCGTGGCCCGAAAATCCCGGTCCCTACGCGAACGCTTGTAGCGCCAAATTTGATCGCGGTTTCGTAATCGCCACTCATTCCCATACTGAGATTTTTCAAGCCATGGCGATCAGCCAATTTCGCTAACAGTGCAAAATAGGGGCCCGGGTTTTCAGAAACCGGGGGAATGCACATCAAGCCGGTAATTGGCAAGCCAATGTCAGCCCGGCATTGCGTCAGCAAATCGGGCAACTCGGAAATCGAAACTCCTGCCTTTTGCTTCTCGTCACCGATGTTAACTTGGACCATGCAAAGGGGATTGCGGGATGATTTCTGAATATAACCAGCCAGTGCGCGGGCCAATTTTGGCCGATCCACTGTTTGGATGACGTCGAACAATTCCACCGCATCGGCAGCCTTGTTGGTTTGCAAAGGTCCAATCAAATGCAGGGACAGATCGGGGTAGCGGTCCCGTTGCCCAGACCATTTTATTTGGGCTTCCTGCACGCGGTTTTCGCCAAACACCCGATGGCCAGCGGCCAATCCCAGGTCGATGGTTTCCACCCCATGCATTTTGGAAACGGCAATCAGTTCGACGGGCGCAACAGAATTTGATCGCGCGTTTTTGGCGGCGGAAATTAATCGCCGCACCTCGGTCAAATTTGTGGCCACGTCGGGGCGGGGGTCGTTTTCTTGTGTCATCATAGTAAGAGCCTATCAGAGAGCGCCACCAGCCCGAACGGGGTTGCGCGGTTGGGTGAAGATTGGCCACTGTCTTCCTATGCAATCACCGGCGACTTCCCACATCGAGATTATGCAGAAAAAGGCGAAGGAGGTGCGCGCCGCATCGCCTGGAATGGGAAAAGATTTTTCGGCCTTACCGACTTTGATTTTAGTGACAGATGAAATTCGCCTAGCCGATCCGATAACGACCGCCCAATCGATGCCATCGGGGTCGGCAGTGTTGTTTCGCCATTACGGAATGCCGGATCGGAAAAACCTAGCAAAGAAATTAGCCAAGGTTTGCCGTCAAAGAAATCTTTTTTTGTGGGTCGGTGGCGACGTGTCCTTAGCAAGGACAGTCGGCGCCCACGGATTGCACCTGCCCGAATTCATGGCCCGGAGATCACGGCCAATGGTTCCCACGGGAATGACGTTGACCGCGGCGGCACATTCATATGCCGCCATTCGGCGCGCAGAGGTCATGGGTGCCGATGCAGTTTTGGTATCGCCCATTTTCCCCAGTCAAAGTCACCCCGACCGTACCGCGTTGGGGCCCGGGACGTTTCGTCAGTGGGTGGGCAGGTCCAAGGTACCAGCCTATCCGTTGGGCGGCATTGATCCAATAAACGCGGGCGAATTGGCCAGGTCTGGGGGGGCCGGGATTGCAGCAATCACTGGTCTTTCCAGAGGGGTTTAGGATTCAGACAAAAAGAAAGGGCGGACCGAAGTCCGCCCTTTCCAGATCGCTTCGAAGGTAATTTTTAGAAGCTGACCTTTGTCAAAATGTAACCAGCAGTTCCGGTCTTCTTAGACGAAACAGCGAGGCCGTCGTGATGCGTGTAACGGAAATTCTGGAGCCCAATGTCGAACTCCAGGCCATCACCAACATTCCATTCGAACTTGACATCAAAGGACTTGGTGCTGTTTTCGTCAGTCGCCAAGTTCAGATCATCTTCGTACTTTTCTGTACGATAACCGACCGTCAGGTCCATGTCGTCGCTCAGCGTGTATTTCACGCCAATGTCCATGCGCGTGGCCGTGTCGGTGCCGGTTTTGACGTTGACTGCGGCTTCGGTCATTTCGTCTTCCGTGCCGGTTTCATAGCCAAAGCCAATTTCCCAAACGCCAGTTTCCCACGTAGCACCGATGCCCTGGTGCGTGCGGTCTTGCGTTGGCGTCACATCTTCGGCGTCGGCTGAGGACGTCATCCAATAGCCGCCGATGGTGATGCCAGCGGCCATGCCGACTTCAAAGCCAAGACGCTGACGCGAATCGTCTTCGATGTCTTTGTCCGCAGACCTATCTTCTGCTTTGGTAGTGCCGTATGTCAAAGAAACTTTGACGTCGGCAGTACCCAAAGTACCGGTCCATTTGGCACCAATCAGCAGATCTTCACCCTTGGCACCAACAACATCGTTGATAGCGTTGGTGGTGGTGTCCTGTACAAGCTGAGGTGTGTAGTTGATGGCAAGCTCGATGTTGCCCATCGCCGGAGCAACCCAGATAACCTTGTTGTGCTGGCTGCCATTGGTGTCGGCCGATGTTACGAATGCGGCTTCGTTGAAGTTTTTGTCCACCAACAGAAGTCCCACGGCGGAATAGGTCCGTTCGATGGATTCTTCAAGCTCTTGAGCGTCAACGCCGCCCAGGTAAACTTTACCCATTGAACCTTCGACCCAGATGAAGTTTTCATCGATTGGGTCACTGGCAATGGAGCTACCGCCTGTTTCGAATTCGATTTCGATACCGGCGCTGGTGCCGTTATCCAGGGTCGTTGAACCCTTGAATTCGATTTCTGAATCAAAATCAGCATTGTGATTCCGATAGCTAAGTGTGTCGTCCTTTGTGGACTCACGGCTCTTGTACTCAATCTTGAAAGTACCAAAACCGCCGAGGGTCACATCCAGATTGCTGGCTTCCACCGCACCGGCCGAAACCTGTGTGGAAAGCAGACCAGCAGCCAAAAGTGCCGTTGTTCCGAGAAGTACCTTTTTCATCCCCGCGTCTCCTTAAAATACCTGTGGGATTCGAATTAAAATGACGAACTCGTAAACGAAAATTCGCCCATCACACGCCCTCCTCACGGAGGTCCGCGGAAGAACTGGGTTTCTTGTGCCATTGCTTCCGAATTGGGTCAAGGTATCCCACTAAAAATCTGTGGTGAAATTTCCACACTGTTGCGATGAGATCACACCTCTAGGGAACTGAATTTCAACAAATTTTCTTAATTTGCGTTTGCAAAATTGACATTCGCCGGGTTGGCCACCCATAGGTATACTCCGGTCCTCGTGACGCTGACCAAAAACAAATGAGCCACCCCAATCCCGTCGGCTTTGGCGGAAACCGCTTTTTAAGTCTCAACCAGTCCTTTCGAGTTAAAATATGACCGTAGAGTCTTCCCACCCCACAAGCCATCGGACCCGCGCGTGGCAAACGCCCCTGGTGTTGATTGCCTTGGTCAGCTTCGCGCTGACCGCCTGCGAGGCGTTTACCCCTGTTCCTCGGGCCCCTGAGCCTGAGCCAGAGGCCGGGCTGCTGTTTGGCCCGGAAGGATTGCAGATTCTTCAGCTGGGAGGTGGTGGCGGTGAGGCGGCAGGCGGCGGCGGCATTGGTGTGAATACGTTCTTGTGGCGTGCGTCGCTAGACACACTATCGTTCATGCCGTTGGCGTCCGCTGATCCGTTCGGCGGGGTCATCATCACCGATTGGTTTGCCCCCCCCGAAACCGGCGGCCAGGAACGCTTTAAGCTGACGGTGTTTATTTTGGATCAAAACCTGCGGGCCGATGCCATCAAGGTGTCGGTATTCCGCCAAGAACGCCAAGGCCCAGGGGAATGGCTGGATGCAGACAGTAATTCAGCCACGGCAATTGATTTAGAAAATGCGATTCTGACCCGCGCCAGGCAGATGTGGCTGGATGCCGGTGTCGGCGTAGCGCCCTAGAACCCCACCGCCACCGAATATGGCTAAATACGACGCCAGTCGATCCGAACCAAAATGGCAAGCAAGCTGGGCCGACCGAAAGACGTTTGCGGCGGACAACGATGACCCCAGACCAAAATTCTATGTGTTGGAAATGTTCCCGTATCCATCGGGGCGCATCCACATGGGCCATGTGCGCAATTATACCTTGGGGGACGTTGTCGCCCGGTACAAACGGGCCCAGGGCTTTAATGTGCTTCACCCCATGGGGTGGGATGCCTTTGGCCTGCCCGCCGAAAATGCCGCCCGAGCCCAGGGCATTCATCCGGCCGAATGGACATACGCCAACATTGACGCCATGCGCGGCGAATTGAAACGCATGGGGCTTTCGCTGGACTGGGATCGCGAGATTGCCACCTGCCATCCGGGCTATTACCAGCACCAACAAAGGCTTTTTTTGGATTTCATGGATGCTGGCCTGGTGCGCCGGGCCAAATCCTGGGTCAATTGGGACCCTGTGGACGGCACCGTTTTGGCCAATGAACAAGTGATCGACGGCTTGGGGTGGCGATCGGGCACACCGGTGGAAAAACGCGAACTGGAACAATGGGTGTTCGCCATCACCGATTTCGCCGAGGATTTGCTGGAATCTCTGGAAACCCTTGATCGGTGGCCGGAGCGGGTGCGCTTGATGCAGCAAAACTGGATCGGCCGGTCCGAAGGCTTGGCCGTTGATTTCAGCTTGGCCGGTCGCGACGACACCCTGGAAATTTATACCACCCGCCACGACACATTATTTGGGGCCAGCTTTATGGCCCTGGCGGCCAATCACCCATTGGCTTTGAGCGTTGGCGCGGCGGATCCAAAAGCCGCAGAGTTCATCGCCGAATGCCAGCGGTCAGGAACCAGCGAAGTGGCCATCGAAGCGGCGGAAAAACAGGGCTATGACACCGGTTTGCGGGCCATACACCCATTTATCGAAGGCAAGGAATTGCCCGTCTACATCGCCAATTTTGTGCTGATGGAATACGGCACCGGGGCGATTTTTGGGTGCCCAGCCCACGACCAACGGGATTTGGATTTCGCCAACAAATACGGCTTGGAGGTGGTGCCGGTGGTTGGCCCTTCAGACCAAGACCCCACAACGTTCACGGTGGGATCAGACGCCTATGTGGGCCCGGGCAAAATGATCAATTCCGATTTCTTGGATGGCAAGACCATTGAAGACGCCAAGGCCGAAGTCGCCAACCGACTTACTGATGCGGGTATAGGACATATTAAAACCAACTATCGGTTGCGTGATTGGGGCATATCCCGTCAGCGATATTGGGGATGCCCGATCCCCGTGGTCCATTGCCCCGATTGCGGGATCGTCCCGGTGCCCCAGGCCGAATTGCCGGTGGTTCTGCCCGATGACGCTACTTTTGACGCTCCGGGCAACCCGCTGGACCACCACCCCACCTGGAAGCACGTTGATTGCCCCGACTGCGGCAAACCGGCCGTGCGTGAAACCGACACCTTGGACACGTTCGTGGATTCTTCGTGGTATTTCGCCAGATTTTGCTCCCCCCGGGACGACGCTCCGGTGGGCCGCAAAGCCGTAGACGCGTGGCTGCCGGTGGATCAATACATCGGCGGCATTGAACATGCCATTTTGCATTTGCTGTATTCGCGGTTTTTTGCCCGAGCCATGAAGGCCACCGGCCATTTGGACACCACCGAGCCGTTCGCCGGGCTGTTCACCCAGGGCATGGTTTGCCATCAGACGTACAAGGATGAAGCAGGCGACTGGCTGTATCCGGAACAAGTGCGCTTTGATGACAGCGGCACCGCGACTCATGGGGAGACCGGAAAGCCAGTGACCGTTGGCCGGTCCGAATCCATGTCAAAATCCAAGAAAAATGTTGTGGACCCTGGGGCCATTATTGATCGCTATGGGGCGGATACCGCCCGCTGGTTTATGCTGTCGGATTCCCCCCCGGAACGCGATCTGGAATGGTCCGACGCCGGTGCTGCCGGGGCTTCGCGGTTCCTGCAACGCCTGTGGAAACTGATCGAAGATGGCGCCGGTGGCCTGCCGGACCCGGGCACCGCGATGCCGAACGGCGACGTGCCTGACCAGGTGGCCACCCTGCGCGCCGCAACCCACCGCACCATCGCCAAGGTGACGGAAGACATCGAGCGGCTGCGGTTTAACGTGGCCGTGGCGAAACTTTATGAGTTCACCAGTCAGGTCGCCGAGGCCCCAAAATCCCTTGATGCCAGCCCGTTGGGAAGGTGGGCGCGGCGCGAGGCCCTTGAATCCCTCTCCAAGCTAGTCGCGCCGATGATGCCCCACATGGCGGAAGAAGCCTGGGCGTTGTTGGGGCATACCACGCCATTGACGGAAACGCAGTGGCCGGAATTTAATCCAGAATTGGCGGCGGAACAAACAGTCACGGTGGGGGTGCAGGTGAACGGCAAGCTGCGCTGCACCCTGGATATCACTCCGGCCCTGGGCGAGGCGGAAGTCCGCGAACTGGCCCTGGACCAAGACCGGGTCAAACTTGCCATCGACGGTCGCCCGGTGCGCAAGGTCATCGTCGTTCCGGACCGTATCGTCAATGTCGTTGTTTAGGCGATTGCGCCCAACTGGATTGCTTATTGCCACAATAATCGTTGCTGCTTGCGGGTTTCAGCCTCTGTATGGCAGCAGCCAAGGGGTTCTTAGTGGCGCGGTGGTGGAAAATTTGGCCGCGGTGCGCATCACCGCGATTCCCGATCGGGTCGGGCAAATCGTGCGCAACGATCTGTTGGATCGTTTAAACCCATTCGGCGAACCCACGTCGCCACGGTTTTCCCTGGCGGTGGAATTGGAAGAAGCAAAAAAAGGCCTGGCGATCCAAATCGATGACACGGTTACTCGGTTCAATCTGACATTGACGGGAAATTACTTCCTCACCGATGCCCAAACTGGCGCGATGTTGACTGCCGGCAGCGTGCGGGCCACGGCGGCCTATAACGTTTTGCGATCGGATTTTGCCAACGTCATTGCCGAGCGAGACGCCCAGCAGAGAGCAGCCCGGGAAATTGCCGACGAGCTGAATACCCGTTTGGCCGTGTTTTTCGTTGGTTCAAATTGAAAATTAGAACCAACGAAATCGAAGGCTTCATTCGCGCGCCTCAAACATCTGTTGTGTTGATGTATGGGCCGGACGTGGGGCTGGCGGCAGAACGGGCCCAGACCATGGTGACCACCGTGTTGGGGCCCGATCCAGACCCCTTCCGATTGGCCGAGCCAACCGCCCAGGCCATCGCCAATGATCCAGCATTATTGATGGACGAAGCCGCCGCTATGTCCCTCACCGGCGGGCGTCGAGTGGTGCGGGTGCAGCGCGCCGGGGACGCCACCACCGGGGCGTTTAAGGCGGTTTTGGAATCCCGCAAAGGATCAAAATTCATTGCCGAAGAGTCATTGGTGATCGTTGAGGCCGGAGATCTGACCCCGCGGTCGACCCTGCGGAAGGCCTTCGAGGCAGCAAAAACCGGCACCGCAGTGCCGTGCTATGTGGTGGATGGATATAAATTGGAGGAGGTCATCGCCGACGCCCTGGCGGATGCTGGCCATGCGGTGGACCAGGGTGTGAGCGCTTTTTTGGCGGAATCGCTCGGATCTGACCGCGCCATCACCCGTCGGGAATTGGAAAAACTTAGCCTGTACGTGGGACCAAATTACCCGGTCACTGTGGCCGACGCCCAATCCTGTGTTGGGGATTCCGGGGCCCAAGGCCTGGACGATGCCGCATTTGCCGCAGTTCTAGGCGATTTTTCCAAGTTGGATCGGGCCTTGGCACGGTCAGAGATTGAAGGCGCCAGCCCGGTGACAATCTTGCGCAATTTGGCCAAGACCCTGTTGCGTGTGCAGTTGGCGTCGGGGATGCGCGACCAGGGCACCAGCCCGCGGGACGCCGTCGCAGCCTTGCGACCACCGGTGTTTTTCAAACAGCGGGATCAGCTTGTTGCCGCTCTAAGCCTTTGGAATACATCAAAATTATCGAAGGCACTGGGAATTGTGCAGGAGGCCGAGGTGGCCTGCAAAACCACCGGATTTCCCGCCACTGCCATCACCGCCCGTGCCGCCCTGCGGATCGCCCAAGCCGCCCGCCAGCGATAGATCGTTTTAATTTCCCGCGTGCGCCAAGCGGCGGCACACCTCGTCCAGCTGTTCCAAGGTCTTGTAAGCGATCTTTACTTCGCCGCCGCGCTCGCCCTTATGGCGGATGTCGATGGGGAGGCCCAATGTGTCAGAAATATCTTTTTCCAAGGCAATCGTGTCGGCATTTTTGGCAGTTTTTTGCCGGGGTGCATTGCCTGGAGAACCTTGGGCGATGCGTTCCGAATCGCGCACGCTCAGGCCCTGTTTGACGATCCGCCGGGCGACCGCCACTTGATTTTTTGCAGCCAAAATTGCCCGGCCATGGCCAGCGGTGAGCCTGCCGTCGTCCAGCATGTCTTTGACTTCATCCGGCAAAGCCATCAATCGCAACATGTTGGCCAGATGGCTTCGGCTTTTACCAATGACCTGGGCCAAGCGTTCCTGAGTATGGCTGAATTCTTCCATTAACCGGCTGTACCCTTGGGCTTCTTCCAAAGGCGACAAATCTTGGCGCTGTAAGTTTTCGACCAGGGCCACTTCCAAGGTTTCGGTGTCATCCAAGTCTTTGATGACCACGGGGACCCGGTGCAGCTGGGCTTCCTGTGCCGCCCGCCAGCGGCGTTCACCCGCGACAATTTCAAATTTATCGGCGTCGCTGTCGTCGCCGTCCATGCGGCGGACCAAAATGGGCTGCAGAATGCCCTTTTCCCGGACCGACGCGACCAGGGATTCAAGCTCGGCTAAATCGATCCTTCGGCGCGGCTGATATGGACTTGGTCGCAGGGATTCGATGGGGACTTCTTTGGACGACCGGGCTCGATCTAGGCTGGCGTAATCTTCAGAATCTTCGCCCAGTAGCGCCGATAAACCGCGCCCTAATCCTTGTCTTTTGGTGCTTTCTTCGCTCATGGGGAATTCCTGGTCTGTGCCTGTTCCACCACCGGCCGTGGCAACATCTGCGCCGGTCATGCGGCGCGCAAATGACGTTCCCGTTCGATCAACTCCCGGGCCAGGGAAATATACGCCTGGCTGCCGGCGCAGCGATAATCATACAGCAAAGCTGGCTTACCAAAGGATGGAGCCTCGGATACCCGCACATTGCGAGGGATCACCGTGGCGTACACCTTGTCGCCCAAGAACCCGCGCACGTCCTCTGCCACTTGGTCCGACAGGTTGTTGCGTTTGTCGAACATGGTCAGCACTACACCCTGAATTTCCAGCGACGGGTTGAAGCCCTCACGCACTCTCTCGATGGTGCGGATCAAATGGCTCAGGCCTTCCAGCGCGTAGAATTCGCATTGCAGCGGCACCAACAAAGCGTCGGCGGCGACCATGGCATTTAGGGTCAAAAGCCCCAGGGACGGCGGGCAATCGATCATCACATAGTCATATTTGCCAGCCACCGCGGCCACCGCATCGCGCAGGCGATACGCCCGGCGATCCATGTCCACTAGGTCCAGTTCCGCCCCGGATAGATCCACGGTGGAGGGCACCACACTAAGATTGGGAATTTCCGATTGCACCGTGGCTTGGCCAATGGTCGCCGACCCCAAAATGACTTCGTAGGCGCCGGTCTTGCGGGCTGCGGGTGGAATGCCAAGGCCGGTGCTGGCATTGCCCTGGGGGTCCAAATCGATCAACAACACCGATTGGCCCACGGCAACCAAGGCAGTGGCCAAATTTACCGCCGTTGTGGTCTTGCCGACCCCGCCCTTTTGGTTGGCGATGGCCAACACGCGGGTGCCGCCAATTGAAATGTCACTTCGCGGGTTTGGAGTTATCGGAGTTGGTTCCATTGAAATGCAGATCCTGGATGCGTAAAATGTTTGAGGCTGGATGAGTGATACTTGGCAGCCTTTCCACATTCATTTTCCAGGATTTGCCTGCTTTGGTCAACGATTGCTCTATATCTTGTCCCGCGGCAAGCAAAAGCACGGTCTTGGGCGTGATGATTCCACGAAGACTTTTAAGCAGTTTAGGCAACGGAGACACCGCGCGCACCGTAATCACGTCTACTCCGGTGGGCGAAAAATCTCCCGCAATCATATTTTCCACCTGGCGATCATGAATGGTTACTTCTGTGCCCGTGGCGCTGGCAACGGCGGCCAAGAATTCGCACTTATTAGAATTTGCCTCCACCAAGTGCATGGGCGACGCCCCCATGATCGCCAAAACCATTCCCGGGAACCCAGCCCCAGAACCGATGTCCGCCCAAACTTTTGGGATGCTGGAATTCTTCGGCGGAGCGTGGGGCAAAAACTGCGCAGAATCCAAAAAGTGTCGGTGCCAAATGTGATCCACGGTACCCGGCCCAATTAAGTTGAGCTTGGCCGACCACTTTTTCAGTACCTCCGAATACTTTCCAAGGCGCTCGATTGTTTCACGTGAAACATTTGTGGGTTCCTGAAATTCCTCGGGGCCAAAGGAAGCGTCCAAATTCACGCTCCGGCCGCACGCTTTTTGTCTCGGCGAGCGTGGGCTAAAAGACTGGTGACGGCCCCCGGCGTTACCCCAGGAATTCGGCTCGCCGCGCCGATGCTGGCTGGCCGCGTCAATGACAAAGCGGCCCGTGCTTCGTTGGACAGGCCGGGGATCTCGTCGAAATCCAGGTCACTGGGCAGAGCCAATCCTTCGTCACGGCGGAACGCCAAAATCTCGGCGTCCTGGCGTTCCAAGTAAACAGTGTATCGGGCCTCGATTTCTAGCTGCTCCGCATCCTTCAGATTTATGTCACCGAGCTCCGGCCAAATGCCCACCAATCCATTCCAATCTGTCTGACCTCCGGCCAGCAAATCAATTGATGTGCGCCAGACCCCATCGCGCTTGATTTCCATCGCCGACACCCGGGGATCGCTGGGGAAGAGACCCAACGCGTTCAGGCGTTTTCGCCCGACATCCTGACGCTCAGCCTTTGCCCGGTAATGGTCCAGACGGTGGCTGGAAACGATCCCCCCGCTTGCCCCCTTCTCCGTCAGCCGTTGGTCGGCATTGTCGGCCCGCAGGCTCAGGCGGTATTCCGCCCGCGAGGTGAACATCCGATAAGGCTCGGTTGCCCCTTGGGAAACAAGGTCGTCGATCATCACCCCGATGTAGGCGTCGGCCCGGCCCAACACAAAATCGTCTGGTGATCCCCCAGCCCGGCGGGCGGCATTGGCCCCGGCCATCAATCCCTGGGCCGCGGCTTCTTCATAGCCCGTGGTGCCATTGATTTGCCCGGCCAAAAACAGCCCGCCGATGCGGTGAGTCTCCAGGCTAGGGCGGAGCTCCCTGGGGTCAACGAAGTCATATTCAATGGCGTATCCGGGTCGCAGAATGTCGGCAGCCTCCAGCCCCGGGATGGACCGGACCAGGGCCAACTGCACGTCTTCGGGCAACGCCGTGGAAATGCCGTTGGGATAGATAGTGTGGTCATCCAGGCCTTCGGGTTCCAGAAAAATGTTGTGGCTGTCCCGGTCTCCAAATCGCACGACTTTGTCTTCAATAGAGGGGCAATACCGGGGCCCCTGGGATCCGATCTGCCCGGAATACATGGGCGACCGCGCCAGGTTGTCCTGGATGATCCTGTGCGTGGCCCGGGTGGTCGCCGTCATGTGGCAAGGGATTTGAGGGCCCGTGATGGTACCGGTCAGGGTCGAGAATGGCACTGGCGGATCGTCCCCCGGCTGGACTTGGAGGTCATCAAATCGAATGGTCCGGCCGTCCAAACGCGGTGGGGTTCCGGTCTTTAAACGCCCCAACCGAAACCCCGCCCGCTCAAGCGTTTTTGACAAACCCAAGGCCGGAGCCTCCCCGTCTCTGCCCGCCGGGATTTGGATGTCCCCCAAGTGGATCATGCCGCTTAAAAACGTGCCGGTGGTCAGCACAACGCTGGTGGAACCGATGGTCGCGGCGTCGCCAGTGCGGACCCCAACCACCCGCGCGGAGGGCCCGGACCCTTCGATGACCAGGTCTTCCGCACCGCCCTCGGCCACCTCCAAATTTTCCTGGCCAGCGATTTTCGATTGCATGGCCTGAGCATACAAGCCACGGTCCATTTGGGCCCGTGGCCCCCGCACCGCCGGGCCCTTGGATCGGTTCAGCATGCGGAACTGGATCCCGGCGGCATCGGCCGCCCGCCCCATCAAACCATCCAGGGCGTCCACTTCCCGCACCAAATGGCCTTTGCCCAAGCCGCCGATGGCTGGGTTACACGACATGGCGCCGATGGTGTCGACCCGGTGGGTCAGCAACAAAGTGCGAGCGCCATATCGGGCGGCGGCGGCGGCGGCCTCGCACCCCCCATGGCCAGCACCGATGACCACCACGTCATAAGCCGCGCCATCGATTTCAGTGACGGGGTTGATTGATTTGGCGTGCTTATCAGTCATCAATCGCTTATTTGCCAATGCAGAAGTCTGTAAACACAATATCTAGTAGGTCATCCACATCGACCCGCCCGGTGATGCGCCCCAAGGCCCGGGCCCCCAGGCGTAATTCTTCGGCTGATATTTCGACCCCTGTGGTGTCCTTCGTAGCCAAAAAGGCGCGGAGGTGGCCAACGCAGGCGACCAGGGCGTCGCGGTGACGGGCCCTGGTGAGCCACGATTGTCCGCCTAAGCCCGCTTTTTCGGCTGCCAATACCCCCAAACGATGGACCAAATCATCAAGTCCTGCACCGGTTTTAGCGGAAATGAAAAGATGGTCGCCCGGCGCGCCGGTGCCGCCGTCCATCAAATCGGACTTGTTGACCACCACAAGAGTATCACCATCCACCATGTCTGCCGTTTCGGCGTCCTGGGACGGCCATTTGGACCCGTCAAACAGTGCGATTTTCACGTCCGCGGCGTGCGATTGAGCGCGGGCACGGCGCACCCCTTGGGCCTCCACATCCTCTGTGACATCCCGTAAACCCGCAGTATCCACCAGGATCACCGGGTAGCCCGCCAAATCCAAATGGACTTCCAAGACATCCCGGGTGGTCCCCGCCATTGGCGAAACTATGGCGGCGTTGCGCCGAGCTAAGCGATTCAGCACGCTAGATTTCCCCACATTGGGCGCGCCGATCAGTACCATACGGACGCCGTCGCGCAGGCGCTCCCCCCGGTGCCGATCCTTCAGCTGGCGCTCCATAGGGCTAATGACAGCCTCAATTCTGGCGGCGGCGTCGGGCAAAATATTAAGGGGCAATTCTTCGTCAGCAAAATCGATCGCGGCCTCGATATGGGCTAGGGCACCCATGACCTCGGTGCGCCAGGCGTCCACGGTCCGACCCATTTCGCCCTCCATCTGGCGGATGGCTTGGCTGCGCTGGGCTTCGGTTTCGGCATTGATGGCGTCGGCTAAGGCTTCGATTTGGGTCAGATCTAGTTTGCCATTGTGGAACGCCCGGCGAGAAAACTCCCCAGGTTCTGCGGGGCGCAGGCCGGGCTGAGCCCCCAAAGCCGCCAGCAATGCCGATACAATGGCCGGGCCACCATGGACGTGCACTTCCGCCACGTCTTCGCCGGTGATACTGGCCGGTGCGGGAAACCACAACACCAGCCCTCGGTCGATCAAATCCCCAGATGGCCCATGCACGGCCGCCAGAGCGGCAAAGCGCGGCTGGGGTAATGCCCCAGTCAGGGTCTTTAGCGCCGCGCCGGCGTTGGGGCCGGAAACCCGCACCACCGCGATCCCGGCCTTGTCCCGACCGCTGGACAGGGCAAAAATTGTGGGCGCAGATTCAAGCATCCTATTTCGCTTCCTTGGCAGTGGTGGCTGGCAGACACAGACGATCGACCCGATCGTCGTCGATCACGTGGCGCTGCAAAATTTCGTCAATATCGGCCTCTGACTCGAATGTGTACCAGACCCCTTCCGGGTAAATCACCATGGTCGGGCCCAATTCACAGCGATCCAGGCACCCCGATGCGTTGATGCGGATGTCGTCCAGGCCCAGATCTTTCGCGCGCTTTTTCATGTATGTACGCTGGCGCACAGAACGCTTTTCCCAGCAACAGCCCTTTGGGTCGCCTTCCGGGCGCCGGTTTGTGCAGATGAAAACGTGCTTTCGATAGTACTGCGACATATGCTTTCCCCATGCCCAACGCGCTTGCCCACGCCACCAGCCCCTATTTGCGCCAGCACCAGGACAATCCCGTGGATTGGCGGCCCTGGACAGCCCAGGCCCTGGCCGCCGCCAAAGCCTTGGACAAGCCCATCTTGCTGAGCATCGGCTATGCCGCGTGCCATTGGTGCCACGTCATGGCACACGAAAGTTTCGAAGACCCGGCAATCGCCCGGCTCATGAACCACAACTTCGTGTGCGTCAAGGTCGACCGCGAAGAACGCCCCGATCTGGATCATATATACCAATCGGCGCTGGCTGCCATGGGCGAACACGGGGGCTGGCCCCTGACCATGTTTTTGACCCCGGACGGCGCGCCATTTTGGGGTGGAACATACATCCCACCGGAGCCCCGATGGGGCCGACCTGGGTTCCCCGACTTGCTGCGCCACATTGCAAAAGTTTTCCGGGACTCTCCGGACAAAATTGTCGCCACCACCGACCAGCTTGCCAGCATTCTGCGGGCCAATATTGATCGCGCCTCGGCGGCCCAAACAGGCCGATCAAGCCCAGACGTGGACGCCAAAGCTGAATGGCTGGCCGGCATCATGGACACCATCAACGGGGGTTTTCCCGGCGCACCAAAATTCCCCATGGCCATGACCTTGGATTTTTTGTGGCGGGGCTTTTTGCGCACCGGTGACCGGACGATGGAAACAGCGGTGACCGTGGCCTTGGACCGCATGGCCCAGGGCGGCATCTACGACCACCTGGGCGGTGGGTTTTCCCGGTACGCCACCGACGACCGGTGGCTGGTCCCGCATTTTGAAAAGATGCTGTACGACAACGCCTTGTTGTTGGGGGTTCTGTCCAACGCCTGGGCGCACAACGCAAGTCGTCTGTACGAAGCCCGGGTGCGGGAAACGGTGGGCTGGGCGCTGCGGGAAATGACTGCCGAGGGCGGGGGATTTGTTTCGTCGTTCGATGCGGATTCCGAGGGCGTCGAGGGCAAATTTTATGTGTGGAGTTCAGAAAAAATCGAAGGGGCTCTCGGCACCGACGCAAAAACTTTTGGCCGTGCCTACGATGTGTCGAAGGAGGGGAATTGGGAAGATCAGACAATTTTGAATCGCAGCAGCGCCCCGGAATTGGGGGATGCTAGCCATGAGGAATTCCTTGCAGCCATGCGGGCAAAATTGTTTGCCGTGCGGGCGACGCGCATCGCCCCCGATCGCGACGACAAAGTGTTGGCCGATTGGAACGGCCTGATGATTGCCGCTCTGGCAAGGACATCCATCACGTTCCAGGAGCCCGAATGGTTGGCCGCGGCGGCACGAGCCTTTGATCATGTGCGTGGGTCGCAATCCCCTGACGCACGCCTGTGCCATTCGTCACTGGAGGCCGCCGCCAACCGTGTTTCGTTTTTAACCGATTATGGGGCCATGGCTGGTGCCGCATTGGCGTTGTTCGAAGCCACTGGGCGGGGCGATTATGTGACCCAAGCCGAACACTGGATTGATGTGTTGGATGATCAGTTCTTGGACACTGAAAACGGCGGGTACTTTTTTACGGCGGCGGACGGAGACGCACTAATCCTGCGCCCCCGCCACGCCATCGATGATGCCACGCCGTCCGGCAACGCCTTGGTCGCCGATGCTTTGGCCCGGCTGTATTATTTGACCGGCAAGGACACCTACCGCCTACGCGCCGAAGCCATCCACCGGGCGTTCACCGCCACCGAAGATCACGATGTTGTAGGCTTGGCGTCGCTTTTTATTGCCGCCGAGGTTTTGCAAACCGGTTTGGAAATTGTCATCATCGCCGACCCGGACGACGCCAACGCCCAGGCGTTGATCCATGGGGCCCATGTGTCCGCCCCGCCCCACCGGATTTTGCATTGGGTCGCGACAGATCAAGATTTGCCGTCGGATCACCCGGCCTGGGGAAAGCACCAACTTGACGGCAGGGCCACCGCCTTCGTATGCATCCATCAGTCTTGTTCGCTGCCCATTACCGACGTCCACGCGTTAAAATCCCATCTCGCAATGACCATTCAGGAGAGCCAATCATGATCCAGCCCGCACACTCCGCGAGCATTACAGCTCCGTCTCCGGTTGGAAATCTAACACTTAGCGAACGGGACGGTGCGATCGTTGCACTGGCTTGGAGCAATGGTGGCCACGGCACCAGCACCCCCCTCCTTAACGCCGCCGCCGATTGGCTGGGCGGCTACTTCGCGGGAAAATTCACATTCCCCGTGGATCTGCCCATGGCCCCCGCTGGCAGCGAATTCCAGCGCCGGGTTTGGCAGGTCATGATTGATATCCCACCGGGCGAAACCGTGACCTATGGGGACGTCGCTCGGCAGCTTGGGTCCGCCCCCCGGGCCGTGGGCGGCGCTTGTGGCGCCAACCCCATTCCCATCTTGACCCCCTGCCACCGGGTTGTCGGGTCAAACGGCGGACTTGGTGGGTATTCCGGGGCCGGTGGATTGACGACAAAACGCGCGTTGCTTGACCTAGAAACGACAGGAGCGCCTCTTTCAAGGGCTGCCTAAACAAACTTTATGGCTCAAAACTCCAATACAGAATCGAACAGGTTGCAGCTTGCCCGGGACGCACTGGCCGCCGGCCGGGTTGGCGATGCCGAAACTGCTGTGCGTGGGGTTCTCAGCCTCAACGATAAGAATGGCGAGGCGGTACATCTACTGGGTGTTGTTGCCCTGCAAACCGGTCAAATTACGGAAGCGGAAAAACACTTTCGCGACTCAATCTTCATCAATCCCGCGAATGCCGAATCCCACATGAACTTGGGAATCGCCCTGAACATGTTGGGCCGCCAGGATGAAGGCCTGGCGTCGTTGGAACTGGCGGCCGAGATTAAACCGACCAGCGGCCAGGCCCATTACAATTTGGCCATGGCTGAGCTGGGTAACGGCAATGCGGACAAGGCTCTGGAACGCATGGAGCGGGCAGTACGATTGGAGCCAAAATCCACCAACATGCACACCAGCCTGGGCGGAATGTTACTGCAAAAGGGCGAAACCGAAGCAGGGTTGAAGCATTTCCGCCGGGCCGTGGCTTTGTCCCCCAGCAGTGCGGTGGCCCGCAACAATTTGGGTGGCGCTGTGCAGCACACCGGCGACCACGAAGGCGCCGTGGCTCACTTTCGCAAAGCCCAAGAACTGGACCCGGAAGATTCCGATCCGGCGCTGAACATCGCCAATTCGTTCTCGGCCCAACGCAAGACCGACGAAGCCATCCACATGTACGAAGAAGTCATCGAACAAACCCCGGACAGCATCGGCGGGTTCAACAATTATGGACTGGCTTTGCGGTACCAGGGCCGGTTTTCGGACTCCATCACCGCCTTGGAACAAGCGTTGGAATTCGCCAAACCGAATGCGCGGATTACCTCGAACTTGGCCGAAACATTGTCGCAATCCGGCCGCGGCAGCGACGCCTTGGCGGTGTTGCGGACTCATATGGAACAGGCCCCCGATGACGGCACGGCCAACCAAATCGGCCAGACGCTGGTTGCCTTGGGAGACTTCGATGGCGCGGTCGATGTGTATGTCGATGCTTTGGCGCACAATCCAAAAAATTTAGTCGCTCTTTCGGCGTTGGCCGATCTTGGCGATTACGAATTGACCGATGAACAACAAGCCACGTTGAAATCTGCGGCGTCAGACGACGGCCCCGCCAACGAAAAAGTCCGCGCCGCCTTGGCACTGGCGCGCTGGCATGACCGCCGGGGTGAGGTGGCCGCGGCAGCGTTGTTGCTGCAATCGGTCGCAGAAATCCGTCGCCCAATTCCGTCGTTTGATTTGGAGTCCTACAACGCTAAAATCGCAAAAATCATCGACACCTTCGATGCCGATTTTTTTGCCAGCCGCTCCGAATTTGGGGCCCCATCTGACCTGCCGATTTTTGTCGTTGGCGCGCCACGTTCCGGGGCCACGCTGGTGGAACAAATCATCGGCGCCCACCCAGACACTCACGGCACCGGCGAGCTGATGGATATTTTTCGTCTTGGCCAACAGCTACCCCACATGATCGAACCCGGTTCGGAATTCCCCAGCTGTATGACCAAATTGGAGGTGGAGCGGGCCGGCGAGATGGCAAAAACGTTGGTGTCACGTCGCCAAGAATTGGCGCCTAATGCCAAGCACATCGTCGACAAAAGTGCATCGTATTCCCAGGTTTTAGGCTTGGTCAAAATGATGCTGCCAAAAGCCCACCTGGTCTATGTGACCCGCGACCCCATGGACCAATGCCTGTCTTTATATTTCCACGATCTTGCGGCCAAGTTCCCCTATGCATCGGATCTTGGCACGTTGGGCGGCCACGCCAAGACGTTCGCGCAGATCATGGACCACTGGAAATCGGTTATGGATATTCACACCGTGGCTTATGAAGATCTGGTCACCGAGCCCGAATCAGCGGCACGTGGTGTTATCGAATCCTGTGGCCTGGCCTGGGATCCTGCGTGCTTGGATTTCCAGTCAGCAAACGGGTTGGTTGTTTCCGTCACACCGTGGCGGGTGCGCCAGCCGATCGATGCCAGCGCGGCGGGCCATTGGAAAAAGTACGAAGCGTTGCTCGGGCCTCTGAAAGAAGCGCTGGGCGGCTAGCCCCTAGATCATTCAGGATCACACGCTCAACAAGGGCGCGGCCTGCTCTTTGCTTTTTTCGTTCAGATTCACGTGCCCGCCCAATCGGCGGGCACGATCTGCACGCGATGTTAGGTATTCATCGAATCGAAGAATTCGGAATTTGTCTTGGTGTGCTTCATCTTGCCCAACAAGAATTCCATGCCGTCGATGATCCCCATGGGGTTCAAAATCCGCCGCAGCACCCACATCTTTGACAGCGTCCCCTTGTCAACCAACAGCTCTTCTTTGCGGGTGCCGGACCGGGTGATGTCGATGCTGGGCCAAGTGCGTTTATCGGACAGTTTGCGATCCAGAATGATTTCCGAATTGCCGGTGCCTTTGAATTCTTCGAAGATCACTTCGTCCATGCGGCTGCCGGTTTCGATCAACGCCGTTGCGATAATGGTCAACGACCCGCCGTTTTCGACGTTGCGGGCGGCACCAAAAAATCGTTTTGGCCGTTGCAGTGCGTTGGCATCCACGCCGCCGGTTAGCACCTTGCCCGACGACGGCACCACGGTGTTATAGGCCCGGGCTAACCGGGTGATGGAGTCCAACAAGATCACTACATCTTGGCCGCTCTCCACCAGCCGCTTGGCTTTTGCGATCACCATTTCCGCAACCTGAACGTGGCGAGTGGCCGGTTCATCAAAGGTCGAACTCACCACTTCGCCATGCACCGACCGGCGCATATCAGTGACTTCTTCCGGACGCTCATCGATCAGCAAAACGATCAGATAGGTTTCTGGGTGATTGGTGGCCACAGACTTGGCGATGTTCTGTAACATCATTGTTTTTCCGGTGCGCGGCGGCGCCACAATCAATGCCCGTTGGCCTTTGCCCAAGGGCGCAACCAGATCGATCACTCGGGGCAAGGGGTCGGATTTTTCTTCATTTTCACGCTCCATGGTGAAGCGTTCTTCGGGATACAGCGGGGTCAAATTGTCAAAGTTCACCTTGTGGGAGGATTTGTCGGACTCTTCAAAATTGATGGTTTTGACCCGCAGCAAGGCGAAATATCGCTCGCCTTCGTTGGGCGCGCGGACTTCGCCTTCCACCGTGTCGCCGGTACGCAGCCCAAATCGACGGACCTGGCTGGGGGACACATAAATGTCCGCCGGGCCAGGCAGATAATTAGATTCTGGCGACCGCAAAAATCCGAAACCGTCTTGCAAAATTTCCACCACGCCGGCGCCGGTGATCTCGACATTATCATCGGCCAATTGCTTCAGAATGGCGAACATCATGTCCTGAGTTCGCATGGACGAAGCGTTTTCGACGTTATGCCCCTCGGCGAACGCCAGAAGCTCGACGGGGGATTTCAATTTTAGCGTTTGAAGATTCATGGCTGATTTTGTGGCTTTCGTTTGCCGCCCGGACGGGCGCAAATCATTGGTGAGCGTGGGATTGCGCCGGAAAGGCGCACGCGCCCGAAACCGGGCTCAACTGATGGGAATCTAGATAGATTTGTTGGCGTGATCCGGTGGCGTGGCCACCGCACTGAAAATCTTACTAATGCATGTAGTCAATCATTCTACCGAAGTCAAATGCCCCAGCCCGTGACACGAGATGTTGATTTAGAACGGCTTGGCGACGACCATGATGACAATCACGATCATCATCACCGTCGGGACCTCATTAATTAGCTTGTAAAACCGCGTGGTATGGATGTTGCTCTCACTGGCAAATTGCCGCCGCCATCGGGACAACAGGCCGTGCAGACCGCTCATGGCCAGTACTATTGTTGCCTTGACCCATGGCCAGCCCATGGCCCAGTCGACAATGCCCGGGGTCAGCACCAACAAAATTCCGAAAATCCACGCCGCGATCATCGCCGGGTTGATGATGGCCCGCAACAACCGCCTCTCCATGATCTTGAAGGTTTCGGACTTGTCCGATCCCACTTCCGCTTCGGCGTGATAGGCGAACAGCCGGGGCATATAAAACATCCCAGCCATCCAGGCGATGATCGAAATGATGTGTCCGGACAAAATCCATGGGTACCAGTCTGACAGCCACGCCATCTAAATTGCCCCTTCGTTCTGGCCACACATGGGGCTGGGGCACAAACGCCCCGACACTGATACACAAGCCCCCAGATTACCGTTCACGGCGTCACGCACCATCCCAGCCAATCCCTGAATAAACGCCTCGGACACCCCCAAACTGGGGGCGCGGAAATAAGCCGGCACGCCAGCACCCTCGGCCATGGTTCGGTATTCAATATCCAGTTCCACCAAGGTTTCTGAATGTTCCGATACAAAGGCGATGGGCACAACCACCACAGGCGACTTGGCGGCCCCGGCCCGGCGAATTTCATCATCCGTTGACGGACCAATCCATTCCAGCCTACCCACCCGGCTTTGATAACAGAGGGACCATTCCTGATCCGCCAATCCCAATTCTGTGGCAACCGCCCGGGCCGTTTGCCGGGTATGATGGGCATAGGGATCGCCCGCATCAGAAATGCGTTTGGGCAACCCGTGGGCCGAAAATAACACCGTTGGGGCACCGACAGCCCTGGCTTGGGCCACCAACGGCGCGATGATCTTCGCCTGGGCCTGGATAAACCACGGCTGGGTGCCATAACAGCCGATCAGTTGGGTGGGGACATCGACGACTTTAGCGATCTTGCGCCATTCCTCCACCGACGATTCGGTGGTGGTGGTGGAATATTGGGGATACAGGGGCAATAAAACGATCCGGTCCGGGCCGAAAGCCCGCAAATCGGCCAGCGCTACGGCAGCCCGGGGGTGCCAATACCGCATGGCGATGATCGTCTTCACCGACCCCATCTCCCCGCCAAGATCACCGAAAGCCGCTTCCAGCGCCGCCGCTTGGGCCTTGGTTTCTGCCAAAATCGGTGATGATCCACCGATATGCCCATAAATTTCCCGGGCCACTGGCGCCCGACGGCGAGCGATGGATTGGGCCAACAGCCAACGAAATGGCTGGCCTATGCGCAAAATGGCTGGATCGCTGAACAAATTGATCAGAAACGGCAAGACCGCGTCGGGGCCATCCGGGCCACCCAAATTGAACAGCACCACCGCTGTTTTGGACGCATCGGAGGGATCGGTCACACTTGGTGCACGAAGTCGATCAATTGGCCCACGTGCTCTGGCGGGGTGTATTGGGGAATCCCATGGCCAAGATTGAAGATATGCGGCCGGTCAGAAAATGCCTGAACGATCCGCCGAATTTCTGACCCCAAGGCATCGCCCCCTGCCACCAACGCATGGGGATCCAAATTGCCTTGGACAGTGCATGCGGAATCCAGCGACGTCGCAGCCCAGGCGGCGGGGACCGATTGATCCAAACTGACGGCGCTGACCCCCGTATCGCGAACAAATTCTAAATATCCGGCGCCGGCGCCCTTGGGGAAACCGATCACTGGTACCCCCGGCCTGGCGGCATTAATCTTGGCGGTAATCTGGGCATTCGGCTGGATGCACCAACGCCGGAACAACGGCTCCGGCAATACCCCCGCCCAGCTGTCGAATAACTGCACGGCCTCTGCCCCGGCATCGATCTGGGCGATTAAATACCCAACGGTGGCCTCCACGAGTATGTCGATTAGGGTGGTAAATTCATCGGGGGCCCGCCATGCCCAGCCCAGAGTGTTGGAAAAATCCGTACCGCCGCGGCCCTCCACCATGTACGTGGCCACGGTCCAGGGTGCTCCGGCAAATCCAATCAATGTGACTTTTTTGGGCAATTCCTTGGCCAAAATCCGCAACGTTTCAAACACCGGCGCGACCCCGTCCAGCACTGTTTCTGGGGTCAGCCTGGACAAATCCCTCGGGGTGCGGATGGGGGTAATGACCGGGCCTTCGCCTTCGCGGAAATCCAGGTTCGCCCCCATGGCATGGGGCACCAACAATATATCGGCAAAAACAATTGCAGCATCCAGGTTGTACCGGCGCAATGGCTGCAACGTCACCTCGGCGGCTAATTCAGGCGTATAGCAAAGCTCTAAAAACCCTGAAACCCCAGCCCGTACTTCTCGGTATTCCGGTAAATATCGCCCAGCCTGGCGCATCAGCCATATGGGCGGGCTTGATTGGCGCTCTCCGGCCAAGGCGCGCATCAGTGGTTTCGTGGAAGACAAATTTAGCTCGGTCGGCATAGAGTGCTCCGCCCTCTTTCTAAATAATAGAGAGTTAAAAGATTGTAGTAATAGATGGACCTAGGGAACCCGGGGATTAAAAACTGTCCTCAGTTTGCTCGTACAAATACCCCAATGGTCCAGCGCCGAATCAAACATGTCCCCGGATTTATGATCTGTGGAAAAATTTTATGAACACGGGAAAACCCATAGAAGATTTTTGGTGTGGGTGGTGACTATCGACCATTGAGCCACGCATCGACATGTTACCCCCAAATATTTCCGCGCTGCCTCGAATTTTATCCCCAAGGATATCCGAAACATCGTGACAACCCTTAACCCAATCATTCTTGCAAGTGCCAGTTCGACCCGGGCCGAAATGCTGCGCGCCGTAGGGGTTACGTTTGTGATTGATACAGCGGATATCGACGAGCCCCAAATCCGGGCCACCATGGTGACGTCAGACCCCGCAAAAGTGGCGGTGGTATTGGCGCACAAAAAAGCTGCTGTGGTCTGCGATCGCCACCGCGGGTCTTTGGTTATTGGTGCCGACCAGATTCTGAATTTCAATGGGGCCCTGTTGGGGAAGCCCGGAGATCGCGATGATGCGCGCACACAGCTTAAAGAATTGCGTGGCCACACCCACCAACTGGTGACGTCGGTTTGCGTAGCCCAAAATTCCGAAATTCTGTGGCAGCACACGAACCAAGCTAACTTGGCGATGCGGAATTTTTCAGATGGGTTTTTAGAAAACTATTTGGACCGGGAGGAAAGGGCCTTGGACTCTCCCGGGGCCTATCATTTGGAATCCCTGGGGGCGTCGCTTTTCGCCGCCGTCGATGGGGATCATTTTTCTATTCTTGGGTTGCCGTTATTACCGCTGCTGGATTTCTTGCGCGGCCGTGGCGCCATTCAAGCCTGATCAATGACCACCCCACAAGATATCGTGC
>Ga0209403_10001653_pt1 | contig 28500 bp, 42 predicted proteins | sample ArcticOcean_MG_C_8_FD_187440 | JGI IMG/M metagenome (GOLD analysis project Ga0209403, IMG submission 187440) | Marine microbial communities from western Arctic Ocean - ArcticOcean_MG_CB11_86 (SPAdes) (version 2) | ecosystem: Environmental > Aquatic > Marine > Oceanic | place: Arctic Ocean...
GCTGATCGTGCCCATCGCCATGGACGAAGGCCTGCGCTTTGCCATCCGCGAAGGCGGCCGAACCGTCGGCGCCGGCGTCGTCGCCAAGGTCGTGGAATAGCGCTGGAACAGGCAGACGGAATAAAAAGAGTAAAACGATGGACAGCCAAAACATCCGCATCTGCCTTAAGGCATTTGATCATCGCATTCTTGACCATTCGACGGCCGAGATCGTGACCACGGCGAAACGGACCGGGGCCGCAGTGCGCGGGCCCGTGCCTTTGCCCACCAACATCGAAAAATTCACGGTGTTGCGGTCGCCCCATATCGATAAGAAGTCTCGGGAGCAGTTCGAAATTCGTACCCATCGGCGACTTCTGGACATCATTGACCCCACGCCGCAAACCGTTGACGCGCTGATGAAGCTCGACTTGGCGGCTGGCGTGGACGTGGAAATTAAACTTTAGACTAGGGCAGAACCATGCGTACCGGACTCCTTGCCCGAAAAGTTGGCAGCTCTCGTATCTTCACGGAAGACGGCGCACATGTGCCCGTTACGCTGTTGCACATCGACGGCTGCCAAGTCGTTGCCCACAAGACCAGCGCCAACGACGGCTATGACGCGTTGCAATTGGGCGCTGGCACGGCAAAAGTCAGCCGCGTCACTAAGGCCATGCGCGGCCACTTCGCCAAGGCCAAGGTGGAGCCAAAACAGAAGTTGACCGAATTTAGAATCTCCCAAGACGCCTTCGTCGATGTAGGTGCTGAAATTAGCGCTGCCCACTTTGTGACCGGCCAAAAAGTTGATGTCTCCGGCACCTCGATCGGTAAGGGGTTTGCTGGCGCCATGAAACGCCATAATTTTGCTGGCCTTGAAGCGAGCCACGGTGTCTCCATTTCTCACCGTGCCCATGGCTCCACGGGTCAATGTCAATACCCCGGTCGGGTTTTCAAGGGCAAGAAAATGGCTGGGCACATGGGTTCTGAACGGGTCACGACCCAGAACGTGGAAGTCGTTTTGACCGATGCTGATAAAGGCCTGATCGCGATCAAGGGTTCAGTCCCCGGGTCCGACGGCGGCTGGGTGCGTATCACCGACGCGGAAAAAATACCAGCGCCCGAAGGGTTGCCGTTCCCCGCTGCCACAGCGTCCGACGCTGCGGCGGATAACGCGGTGGAAAATGCAGCGCCTGCCGAAGACACAAATGAAGACGCCAAAGCACCCGCAGCATCGGAGGGCGCAGGTGTAAAAGAAGAAAATACGGCGTCCGATGACGCTGGTGATGGGGGCGCTTAGGGCATGAAAGCCAACGTCGTAACTTTTGAAAACAAGGCCGCCGGCACCATCGATCTGGATGAGGGTGTGTTCGGATTGCCGTCCCGTCCCGATGTGTTGCATCAGGTCGTGCGGTGGCAGCTTGCCAAGCGCCAGGCCGGCACCCACAAGACCAAGGGCATTTCCGAAGTGCGTGGCACCACTGCCAAGCCGTTCCGTCAAAAAGGCACCGGTCGCGCCCGTCGCGGCAGCAACCGGGCAACCCAGTTTCGCGGCGGCGGCATTGTGTTTGGCCCGGTGGTGCGCAGCCACGGTCACAGCTTGAACAAAAAAGTCAGGGTGTTGGGTCTGAAGACCGCATTGTCGGACAAGCAGCGCGAAGGAAAATTGGTGATTGTCGACCAAGCCACCATGAAGGACGCCAAGACTGGTGGCCTATCGGCGTCGCTTAAAAAGCTGGGCCTGACCTCGGCCTTGGTCATTGACGGCGCCACCACCGACGAAAATTTCCTCCGCGCCGCGGCCAACATCGCCGAGTTCGATGTGCTCCCCGCCCAGGGCGCAAATGTTTACGACATCATGCGCCGCGACACCTTAGTCCTGACCAAGGCCGCGGTGGACCAATTAAAGGCACGGTTGTCATGAAGACCGCAAAGATTTCCAAAGAACGCATGTACCAGGTGATCGTAGCCCCCGTGGTGACGGAAAAATCCACGATGGGATCTGAAAACAACCAGGTGACGTTCACCGTGCGTCGCGACGCCACAAAAAATGAAATCGGCGCGGCGGTCGAAGGCTTGTTCGATGTGAAGGTCACTGCGGTGAATACTCTGCGCCGACCTGGAAAAGAAAAGGTTTTCCGTGGCCACAAAGGCCGCAGAGCCGCCACGAAAATGGCTATGGTGACCTTGGCAGAAGGTAATTCCATTGACGTGACGGCAGGGATCTAGTCATGGCATTGAAGACTTTCCGCCCAACCACTCCCAGCCAACGCGAATTGGTGCAAACCGATCGCAGCACCTTGCACAAAGGCGCACCGGTCAAAGCGCTGACCAAAGGTCTGAGCAAAAAAGGCGGGCGCAACAATAGAGGGCGTGTCACGGCCCGGCGGCGTGGTGGTGGCCACAAGCGCAGCTATCGGATCATCGATTTCAAGCGCAAGAAATTTGATATGCCGGCAACCGTGGAGCGCCTGGAATACGATCCCAATCGTTCCGCCCATATCGCCTTGGTCAAATACGAAGATGGCGAACAAGCCTATATCTTGGCGCCTCAACGTGTGGAACCAGGCAACACCGTGGTGGCCGGAGACAAAGTGGATGTGCAGCCGGGCAATGCAATGCCCATGCGCAACATCCCTGTGGGTACCGTGATCCACAATATCGAAATGAAAGTGGGCAAGGGCGGGCAGATCGCGCGCTCGGCTGGAACCTACGCCCAGCTGGTGGGCAAAGACTCCGGCTATGCCCTGCTGAAATTGGGGTCAGGGGAGCAGCGTATCATTCGGGCCGAATGCATGGCCACGATCGGCGCGGTGTCAAACCCCGATCAAAAGAACATCAACCTTGGCAAGGCGGGCCGCAAACGCTGGCTGGGCAAACGTCCACAAGTGCGTGGCGTTGCCATGAATCCGGTTGACCATCCACATGGTGGCGGCGAAGGCCGGACGTCTGGTGGTCGGCATCCGGCGACGCCTTGGGGTAAGCCCACCAAGGGCAAGCGCACACGCAGCAACAAACGGACCGACCGGCTGATCATGCGCCGGCGGTACAAAAAGAGGTAGGGCATGTCCAGATCAGTTTGGAAAGGCCCCTTCGTGGATGGCTATCTGCTAAAAAAGGCAGATGAGTCCCAGAAATCAGGCCGCAAAGAAGTCATCAAAATTTGGTCCAGGCGTTCGACCATTTTGCCGCAATTCGTGGGGCTGACGTTTGGCGTTTACAATGGCCGCAAATTTATTCCGGTGCTGGTGACCGAAAGCATGGTCGGGCATAAGTTCGGCGAATTTTCTCCCACCCGCACGTTCCTCGGCCATGCGGCTGATCGACGGGCGAAAAGGGCTTAAGGGCGATGGGCAAGGCAGCAAATCCTCGGCGGGTGGCCGAAAACGAAGCACTGGCAGTGGCCAGGCGCATTCGTGTGGGCGCGCAAAAACTGAACTTGGTGGCCCAATCTATACGTGGGTTGGATGTAAATGGCGCCCTGGCGACCCTGACATTTTCAAAACGTCGGGTTTCGAATGACGTGAAAAAGGTTCTTCAGTCGGCGATCGCTAATGCTGAAAACAATCATCAGTTGGATGTGGATCGCCTGTATGTGGCCGAAGCCAGTGTTGGCCGGTCCATGGTGCTGCGCCGGTTCCGGGCACGGGCTCGGGGTCGCGGAGCGTCGATCCAGAAACCATTTAGCCGCCTACGCATTGTCGTGCGCGAACGCGCGCAAGTGGATTAAGGGAAAAGCGGGATGGGTCAAAAAGTAAATCCGATCGGCCTGCGCGTTGGCGTCAATCGTACGTGGGATTCACGGTGGTACGCGGACGGGGCGGAATATTCTAAAATCCTGCACGAGGATTTGGGGATTCGCGCGCACCTTGAAAAAGAGCTGGAACAAGCGGGGGTCAGCAAGATCGTCATCGAACGCCCGGCGAAAAAGGCGCGGATCACCATTCACACGGCGCGTCCGGGTGTGGTCATCGGCAAAAAAGGCGCCGACATTGATCGCCTGCGTTCTGAATTGTCCAAGCGTACCGGCGGCGAAGTGCATTTGAACATTGTTGAAATTCGTAAACCCGAAATTGATGCCAAGCTGGTGGCCGAAAACATTGCCCAACAGTTGGTCCGCCGGGTGGCGTTCCGCCGGGCCATGAAGCGGTCGGTTCAGTCGGCCATGCGTCTGGGCGCCGAAGGCATTCGTATTAGCTGCAGCGGTCGGTTGGGCGGCGCGGAAATCGCCCGGACGGAATGGTACCGCGAAGGCCGGGTTCCTTTGCACACCCTGCGCGCGGATATTGATTACGGGACTGCCCGAGCCGATACGGCCTATGGCACCTGCGGCGTAAAGGTTTGGGTTTTCCGCGGCGAGATCATGGCCCATGATCCAATGGCTCAGGACAATCGCCGCGCCGAGCAACAGGTTCAGCGCTAGAGGTCGCCGGGAATGCTACAGCCAAAACGCACAAAGTATCGCAAGGCCCACAAGGGCCGAATTCATGGAGTGGCCAAAGGTGGCTATCGTTTGAATTTCGGGTCCTATGGCCTGAAGGCGACCACCGCCGGCCGGGTCACCGCACGCCAGATCGAGGCGTGCCGTCGCGCCATCACCCGGCACATCAAACGGACCGGGCGCATGTGGATCAGAATTTTCCCCGACGTGCCGGTCAGCGCCAAGCCGACCGAAGTGCGCATGGGTAAGGGTAAGGGCACGCCCGAATATTGGATGTGCCGGGTAAAGCCTGGCCGGGTGATGTTTGAATTGGACGGTGTGCCCTTGGGTATGGCCGAAGAAGCTTTTGCCCGAGGTGCCGCAAAGTTGCCGGTCCAGACCACTGTGGTCGTGCGCGCGCGCGCGGCTTAAGGCAGAGGGACAACAAGAGAAGGCGATGAAAGCCGAAGACCTAAAGGGCAAGACGCCCGACGAAATGACGGGAGAGCTCCTGCAATTGCGCAAGGAGGCTCTCAATCTGCGATTCCAGGCGGCCTCGGGCCAATTGGAAAACACAGCCAGAATTCGCCAGGTGCGTCGTGACATCGCCCGCATCAAAACGGTCCAAGGCAAGGCCACGGCAGACGCCGCGGCGAAGAAGTAGGAGAGACGATTTGACTGGGCGGGTAATTCAAGGATTTGTGGTCAGCGATCGGCCGGACAAAACAGTGGTGGTCGAGGTTGAACGCCGGGTGCAGCATCCGCTGTACAAAAAGTACATTCGCCGCCGCAAAAAGTTTCACGCCCACGATGCAGCGAACGAATACAAGGTCGGTGACAAGGTGCGCATTCGTGAATGCAAGCCAATATCGAAACTAAAAACTTGGGAAGTTATTGCCCGGGCCGATTAGGCAGGGTGCAGGTACAAAGCGATGATTCATCCAGAGACAACTCTAGAGGTCGCCGATAATTCGGGTGCGCGCCGGGTGCAGTGCATCAAGGTGCTGGGCGGCTCGAAACGCAAAACCGCGTCGGTCGGCGATACCATCGTTGTGACGGTGAAAGAAGCAATTCCCCGGGGCAAGGTCAAAAAGGGTGAAGTGCTGCGCGCTGTCATCGTGCGCACGGCGAAAGAAGTGCGCCGGTCTGACGGCAGCGCCATTCGGTTTGATCGCAACGCCGCTGTCTTGATTACGCCGACAGGTGAGCCGATTGGCACCCGTATTTTTGGCCCGGTGACCCGTGAATTGCGGGCAAAGCAGCACATGAAAATAGTCTCACTCGCACCCGAAGTTCTGTAACTGGTTTATTTTAATGGCAATTTCTAAAACCCCAAAAGTCCGGATCAAAAAAGGCGATACCGTCTTGGTGAATACCGGTCGGGAAAAGGGCAAGCAGGGCGCTGTTTTGAAAGTGTTGCGCAAGGAAGGCCGCGTGTTGGTCCAGGGCATCAATATGGTCAAGCGCCACACCCGCCCGTCCCAGGTTACCGCCGGCGGCGTCCTGGAAAAGGAAGCGCCCGTCCATATTTCTAATGTTGCTTTTGTCGACCCCAAGGAAGGCGGCGTCACCAAGCTTGGCTTCAAGATCCTGAAGGATGGTCGCAAAGTCCGTGTCGCCAAGCGTTCCGGCGAAGTGGTGGATGCATAAAATGACTCCTCGCTTTTTGACTTTGTACAACGCTGAAATCAAACCAAAGCTGCGCGAAAAATTTGCCCATACCAACCCAATGGCGATCGCCCGTTTGGACAAGGTGATCCTCAACATGGGTGTTGGCGAAGCGGTTGCTGATCGCAAACACATTGAAGGTGCGGTGAACGATCTCACTGCCATTTCCGGGCAAAAGCCAATGGTGGTAAAAGCCCGCAAGTCCATCGCTGCCTTCAAATTGCGCGAAGGCATGGCGATTGGCGTTAAAGTCACCCTGCGCCGTACCCGTATGTATGAATTTATGGATCGGCTGATCACGATTGCGCTGCCCCGAGTTCGGGATTTCCGCGGTGTGTCGCGGGCCAGCTTCGACGGCCGAGGTAATTATTCCATGGGCTTGAGAGAACAATTGGTGTTTCCAGAAGTTGACTACGACAAAGTGGATACCGTGCGCGGGTTTGATGTCGCCATCGTCACCACCGCGAACAACGATGATGAAGCCCGGGAGCTGTTGACCGGATTTGGAATGCCGTTTCAAAGCTAGGATGAATTAGGGATATGGCAAAAAAGAGCTCGATCGAGAAAAACAACAAGCGTCGGCGGTTGGTTGCGGCCTATGCCGATCGTCGGGAAAAGCTGAAAGCGTTGGCGCGGGACAAAAGGCAGCCGCAAGAGGCCCGATTTGAAGCGCGCTTGAAACTCGCTCAGCTGCCCCGCAATTCGTCCCCCACTCGTATTCGCAACCGCTGCGAGCTTTCTGGACGGCCCAGGGCGTACTATCGAAAATTCAGAATGTCGCGCATTGCCTTGCGCGAGTTGGCCTCGCAAGGACAAATCCCCGGCATGGTTAAATCAAGTTGGTAACCTGGAATATGGGAAAGGAGATGCCTGCATGTCGATGACCGATCCCATTGGGGATATGCTAACGCGTATCCGAAACGGCCAGCGCGTTTGCGCCGGATCTGTGGTGAGCCCCTTGTCCAAATTTCGTATCAACGTGCTCGCGGTTTTGGAACAAGAAGGCTACATCCGTGGTTATGGCCGCGAAGACGGGGAAGATGGCAAAGAGCAAATTCGGATCGAGCTGAAATACCATGATGGCGAGCCGGTCATCCGCACCATTTCGCGGGTTTCGACCCCTGGCCGTAGAGTTTATTCGGGAATCGCCGACCTGGCCGACATTTGCAACGGTTTGGGTATCGCAATCCTTTCCACACCTCAAGGTGTGATGTCTGATTCACAGGCGCGCGCGGCCAATGTCGGCGGCGAAGTCCTGTGTAATGTGATTTAGGGAACCTCCATGTCTCGCATCGGTCTAAAACCAATCCCTGTGCCTGATGACGTCACGGTGGAAATTTCCGGCAAGGACGTTTCTGTCAAGGGAAAAAATGGCACGCTCAGTCTGACGCTGGTCGAAGAAGTCTCGGCGGCCCAGGCGGGTGGCCAGGTGGTGGTGACACCCCAAAACGATTCGGTGCGCGTGCGTTCCATGTGGGGCATGCAACGGACCATGATCAGCAATTTAATTCAGGGTGTGTCCGAAGGCTTCACAGTGAACCTGGAGATCCAAGGTGTCGGCTATCGCGCCGCGGTCAAGGGGCGCGATTTACAGCTTCAATTGGGGTTTAGCCACGATGTGATCTACTCGATCCCTGAAGGTATCGAAATCACCTGCGAGAACCCGACTACCGTCAAGATTTTTGGCGCCAATCGCCAGCAGGTTGGCCAGGTCGCCGCTGAAATTCGCGCGTTTCGCCCGCCGGAGCCTTTCAAGGGCAAGGGTGTTAGGTATTTGAACGAGACAGTATTCCGCAAGGAAGGCAAGAAGAAGTAGGTCGATCAATGGATGCCCGCAAACAAAGATTTCAGCGCCGCCGTGATCGCGTGCGCTACAAGGTCCGCGAACATGGCCGGGGTCGGCCGCGCCTTTCGGTCCACCGCTCGAACGAACACATCTATGCTCAGATCATCGATGACGGTAAGGGCGAGACACTGGCCTCCGCGTCGACCCTCGAAGTCGATATGCGTAAAGCCCTGAAGGTCGGCGCCAACAAAGATGCCGCCGCAAAAATTGGTGCGCTGATTGCCGAGCGGGCAAAAGCCAAAGGCATCACCGAAGTGGTGTTTGATCGTGGCGGTTTCATTTTTCATGGCCGGGTCAAGGCTTTGGCAGACGGCGCCCGCGAAGCCGGCCTTAAATTCTAGAATTAGAGACAGGAACAGGACAGCGCCATGGCCAGAGGTAATTCCTTTAACCGGCAGGAAAGCGACATCGTCGAAAAACTTGTCGCGGTAAATCGCGTTGCCAAAGTGGTCAAGGGCGGACGCCGATTTGGCTTTGCCGCCCTAGTGGTGGCTGGTGATGGCAACGGGCGCGTTGGCCAAGGCCACGGCAAAGCGCGGGAGGTGCCCGAGGCTATTCGTAAGGCAACCGAAGCCGCAAAGCGCAATATGATCCGGGTGCCGTTGCGCGATGGCCGGACACTTCATCATGATTCCCAAGGGCGTTATGGCGCCGGTTTCGTGGTGTTGCGTTCCGCTCCTCCGGGCACCGGGATTATCGCCGGTGGGCCCATGCGGGCAGTGTTTGAGACATTAGGTGTTCAGGACGTGGTTGCAAAATCACTCGGGACTTCCAATCCTTATAATATGGTCAAAGCAACTTTTGCCGCTTTGGAGCAGGCCATGTCACCGAAATCGGTCGCCGCGCGTCGGGGTAAAACCGTGGCCGAGGTGCTCGGTGGCGGCCGGCGCAAATCAGGCGCATCTGCGGATTCAGCCGGAAAAGAGGAGGCCAGCGCCGATTAGGTGCCGGACGATCGTGTGGCAAAAGGTAAAATTAAAGTGACCCAAACGGGCAGTCCCATTGGCCGGCCCAAGGATCAACGCCAAACGTTGATTGGCTTGGGCCTAAACAAAATGCACCGGACGCGGGAGCTGGAGGATACCCCAGCCGTGCGTGGCATGGCCGAAAAGGTCAAGCATTTGGTGCGCGTCGAAGAAAGCAAGTAGGAAGAATAAGCGGGTCATTTGCACATGAAACTCAATCAAATTGCCACAAAGCATGGCGCGACCACCTCACGGCGCAGGGTTGGTCGAGGCCCCGGATCGGGTCTTGGCAAAACCAGCGGCCACGGTCAAAAAGGCCAGAAGTCCCGCACGGGTGTGGCCATTGGCTCGTTTGAAGGTGGCCAGATGCCGATCCACATGCGCCTCCCAAAGCGCGGGTTTCACAATGTGTCGTCAAAACGGTTTCAGGTGGTGAACCTGGGTCGTTTGCAACAAGCTGTGGACGCCGGGAAGCTGGATGCTAAAAAAACCGTTGATGCCGCAGCACTGCTAGCCGCCGGTGTGATCCGCCGTCCCTGGGATGGGGTTCGGATCCTGGCAAAGGGGGCCTTGAAATCCAAGCTGACCTTGGACGTTGTCGGTGCTTCGTCGGCAGCCATTACGGCGATCGAAGCTGCGGGTGGCTCCATTAAAGTGTTGCCGCCCAAGGCGAGGACGGAGAAAAAGGGCAGGACAAAGGCGTCCAGGGCCAAGGCCAAGGCCGGTGCCAGGGGTGCCGCTGCGCCAAGCGAACCTCCAAAGGAATAACTCATGGCGTCCGCCGCCGAACAACTAGCCGCGAATATTAATTTCGGCGCCTTTTCCAAGGCGACGGAGCTAAAAAAGCGCCTGTGGTTCACCGTTTTTGTTCTGATCGTCTATCGTCTGGGCACATACATCCCCATTCCTGGTATTGATCCCCAGATACTGGAACAAATCTTCGAACAAAATCGCGGCGGAATCTTGGGCATGTTCGACATGTTCGCCGGCGGCGCACTCAGCCGCATGACGATTTTCGCCCTCAATATCATGCCCTACATCTCGGCCTCCATCATCATCCAGCTGATGACCACGGTGTCCGACCGCTTGGCACAGCTCAAAAAAGAGGGCGAATCCGGGCGCAAAAAGATCAACCAATACACCCGCTATGGCACCGTGCTGTTAGCAACGATTCAAGGCTACGCCATTGCCGTGGGTCTGGAAAACATGTCTGCGGGTTCCGGCAGCGCGGTGATCGACCCGGGGGCCTATTTCCGCTTTACCGCCGTGGTCACGTTGACCGGCGGCACAATCTTCTTGATGTGGCTGGGTGAACAGATCACCGCCCGGGGCGTGGGCAACGGGATTTCCCTGATCATCATGGCTGGAATCGTCGCCAATTTGCCCGCGGCCCTGGCCAGCACCCTGGAATTGGGCCGTACGGGCGCGCTGTCCGTCACCTTTATCCTGCTGCTGCTGGTGATGGCCGTTGCCATCATTACCTTGATCGTGTTTGTGGAACGGGCCCAACGGCGGATTTTGGTTCAATACCCCAAACGCCAGATGGGCCAGCGTACTTTCGGCGGCGAAAGCTCGCATCTGCCGTTGAAGCTCAATACCGCTGGCGTCATCCCTCCGATTTTCGCCTCGTCTTTGTTGCTGTTGCCGATCACCATCGCCAACTTTACCGCGGGCAACGCCCCGGGTTTTATGACCACGGTCACTGCCATGTTGGGGCGGGGTCAGCCGCTGTATCTGGCTCTGTACGGTCTTCTTATCGTGTTCTTTTGTTATTTCTATACCTCGGTTGTATTTAACCCCGAAGATACAGCCGACAATCTAAAAAAATACGGTGGGTTCATCCCCGGGATTCGACCCGGCAAGAACACTGCCAATTATCTCGATTTCGTACTGACCCGCCTGACCACCGTCGGATCCATATATCTGGTGTTGGTGGCTCTGTTGCCCGAGGTGTTGATCTCGCGCTACGGGGTGCCGTTCTATTTTGGCGGCACATCGTTGCTGATCGTTGTGACGGTGACGTTGGATACGGTGATGCAGATACAATCCCATTTGTTGGCCCACCAATACGAAGGGCTGATCAAGAAATCAAAGCTGAAGGGCAACCGCCGGTGAATCTGATCATGCTTGGGCCGCCAGGGGCGGGAAAAGGAACCCAATCTCAACGATTGGAGTCGGCGCGGGGGTTCAAACAGTTGTCCACGGGCGACATGCTGCGCAGCGAAGTCGCGTCCGGGTCGGATCTTGGGGCAAAGCTGAAAGAAACCATGGACGCCGGTCAGCTGGTGGCGGACGAGGTGATCGTGGCCATGATCTCCAATCGCATCGACCAACCCGATTGCGAAAAAGGCTTCATCCTGGACGGATTTCCTCGCACCGTGGCTCAGGCAGAGGCCCTGGACACGATGTTGGAGGACCGCCACATGAAAATGGATCAAATCATCCAGATCGTGGTGGATCCCGAGGCCATGGTGGAACGTACCTCGGGGCGGATTTCCTGCAAAAATTGCGGGGCCGGGTACCATGTAACCTTTGACCCGCCTAAAACCGACGGCCAATGCGATAATTGCGGTCCGACGGAATTCGTACGCCGGTCCGATGACAACCCGGAAACCGTGCGGGCCAGGCTAAAAGCCTATGACGAACAAACAGCACCTTTGCTGCCCTATTACCGGGACCGCGGTGTGCTGACAAACGTGGATGGAATGGCCAGTGCCGACGATGTGGTGAACAAAATAGCGGCCTTGTTGGATGCGGCGTAACGCCTTGACTTGGAGGCCGGAATTTCTATACTCCAGGCGGTTTTCGGGCTCTTCGGCGGCACGATGCTGTGGGCTGGGATTTCAACAGATTTTGTTCAGATTTGACGTTTTTTCGGCCCGAAAAGGCTGGTTTTCTGCAAATTTTTTAATGGAGCTTAAGCGATGGCGCGAATCGCTGGTGTAAACATCCCGACGGATAAGCGGGTTGTTATCGCTTTAACCTATATTTTTGGCATCGGCCGCACTAAAGCGGTGGAAATCTGCGCCAAGGTCGGCGTTCCCGCCGAACGCCGGGTAAACGAGCTGGCGGATGCAGAAGTCATGCAGATTCGTGACGTGATTTCCCACGATTATGCCGTCGAAGGCGATCTGCGGCGGGAAGTCGCCATGAATATCAAACGGCTGATGGATTTAGGTTGCTATCGGGGCTTGCGTCATAGACGCAAGCTGCCGGTGCGCGGCCAACGGACACATACGAACGCGCGCACCCGCAAGGGACCGGCGCGGGCGATCGCTGGCAAAAAGAAATAGGTCAAGTTTAAATGACGGAAGCACGGGTCAAGCGCAGCGGGCGCAAAAATATTACGTCGGGGGTCGCCCATGTTCTTGCGACCTTCAACAATACGATGATTACGATTGCCGACGCCCAGGGGAATGCAATCAGTTGGGCGTCTGCTGGCCAGCAAGGGTTTAAAGGGTCAAGAAAATCCACCCCGTACGCCGCCCAATTGGCGGCCGAAGATGCGGGTAAAAAAGCCATGGAACATGGAGTGAAAACCGTGGTGATCGAAGTAAAAGGGCCGGGATCAGGCCGGGAGTCCGCGTTGCGTGCGCTCCAGGCAGTTGGACTTACCGTTACGTCAATCAGTGACGTATCTGGAATTCCTCATAATGGGTGCAGGCCACCCAAGCGGCGGCGGGTTTAACCCGAAACGGTATTTTCCAGGGGCCAACACGGTCCCTGCGCATGTTTCACGCTCTCACAGCCAAGCACCATGCTTGAGCAAGGAAGGTTGATCGCACGTGGTCATTCAACGAAATTGGAAAGAACTGATTAAGCCCAACAAGCTGGTCGTCGAGCCGGGCGTTGATCCTGGTCGTGTGGCCACAGTGGTGGCGGAGCCCTTGGAACGGGGGTTTGGTCTGACTTTGGGCAACGGGTTGCGCCGGGTTCTTTTGTCGTCTCTCCAAGGGGCGGCGGTGACGTCCATTCAAATCGAAGGGGTCTTGCACGAATTCACCACGATCCCTGGCGTTCGCGAAGATGTCACCGATATTGTTCTGAACATCAAATCTTTGGCCATTCGCATGCACGGGGAAGAAACCCGCCGCATGACCTTGCAAGCTAAGGGGCCGGGCGAAGTCACTGCGGGCCAGATTGAAACCGGCCACGATGTTGAAGTTCTGAACTCCGGCACGGTGATTTGCACCTTGGATAAGGGGGCGTCCCTTTCGATGGAATTAACCGTGGAGTCCGGCAAGGGCTATGTCGCCGCGGTGATGGATCGGGACGAAGAAGCCCCCATCGGTGTGATCCCGGTGGATGCGGTTTACAGCCCGGTGAAAAAGGTCGCTTACAAGGTGGAAAATTCCAGGTCAGGCCAGTACATGGATTACGACAAGCTGACATTGGAACTTGAAACCAATGGCACGATCTCACCGGATGACGCCGTGGCCTATGCCGCGCGCATCCTTCAGGATCAATTGCAGCTGTTCATCAATTTCGAAGAACCGGTGGTCGAAGAGATCAAGGTCGAAAGCGACGAGCCGGAATTGAACCGCCATTTGCTGCGCAAAGTGGACGAATTAGAACTCTCGGTGCGCTCCGCCAATTGTCTGAAGAACGACAACATTGTGTACATCGGTGACTTGATCCAAAAGACCGAAGCGGAAATGCTGCGGACCCCAAATTTTGGCCGTAAGTCATTGAACGAAATCAAAGAAGTCCTGGTCCAGATGGGCCTTCACTTGGGCATGGAAGTGCCCGATTGGCCGCCGGAAAACATCGAAGATATGGCCAAAAAGCTCGAGGAAAATTATTGATCTTCGGATTAGTTTTTAAGAGACGGAAAGTAGGGACCTAAAATGCGGCACGGCAAACATGGGCGCAGATTGAACCGCAGCAGTTCGCACCGCAAAGCGATCCTGGCGAACATGGCGGCGGCGTTGATCAAGCACGAACAGGTGAAAACCACCCTGCCAAAGGCCAAGGAACTGCGGCCCTATGCCGAACAACTGATTACCCTGGGCAAGCGCGGTGGTCTTCATGCCCGGCGTCAGGCGATCAGCCGCATTGGCGATGCCAAGGTGGTGGACAAGCTGTTCACCTCCTTGTCTGAACGCTACGCCGATCGAGCCGGGGGCTATGTGCGGATCCTGCGCGCGGGGTTTCGCTATGGCGACGCGGCCCCCATGGCAGTGATCGAACTTGTCGACCGGGACGAGGACGCCAAGGGCCAAGATTCCGGCCCCGTCTATGTGGCTGGAGAAGACGACGAGGAATTGGTCGCCGCGGGCTAACCGCCCAACGATCCCAACACGGGCCGAGGCGATGACGATCACGGGGCACAGGCCAGCCACCAAGAAAACTGAAATGTTTGCGATCGTTGTTGCCTCCGCAATTGCCGTGCTCGCTCCGACGGCGGCTCAAGACTGCGCCGCCCCCAACTCCATCGCCCAAGCCCAGCTTTCATTGGCGCCCGTGGTCGCCAATGTTGCGCCGGCGGTCGTCGAGATCCAAACCGTGGGCGGGTTCATGACCGTGCGGTCGTGGGTAGGCGCGCGCCTGTCGTGGCCCGAAAACACCCCAGCCCAATCCCTGGCCGACGGTAGCCCGCGCAAGCGCGGTGCCGTTGTGGATGCGGTGTTCCCAGGCGGCCCCGCCGATCGTGCCGGCTTGTGTCCCGGTGATCGCATTATCTCCCTGAACGGAGTTGCCGTCCCTGACCCAATTGATTTCACATTCCAAGTGGCAACGATGACGATCGGCCAAACCGCACCGGTTTCGGCGGTGCGCGACGGCGTGGAGATGACCTTGAATTGTCCGTTTGACGCACTGCCGGGCAGTTCCGACGCTGGTTTTGCCCGGCGGCCTGCCAAGTTGTTGGACGGGATTCTTTTGGGGTATTTGTCTCCGGCATTGGCGGATGCCTCGGGGCTCCATCCCATGGACAAGGGCGTTGTAGTCCTTGAATTCCAGGGCCTGGGAACCAGCGGCCAACCCAGGCTAGAAATCGGCGATGTTCTGGTGAAAATCAACGACCAAGTCATTAGCGTGGTCCAACAAGTTGCGAATTCGGTGGTCGAGGTGCGGTGGGATTGGAAAGTCACCATTCCCCGGGGCGACACCGAATTTATCTTCGACGTCTTTTTGTGAGCGACCTGTTCGAAGCGGCGTCCCTGTCAGACGGAGCGCCGAAACCTTTGGCAGAGCGGCTGCGGCCCGATCGGCTAGAGGATGTGGTAGGCCAAGATCATTTGCTGGCTTCCCAAGCCCCCATCGGCCGCATGGTCGCTCAAGGGCGGATTTCGTCGATGATTTTGTGGGGGCCTCCGGGCACCGGAAAAACCACAATTGCGCGGCTTCTAGCCAACTTGGGTGGCCACCATTTTGAACAATTGTCGGCGGTATTTTCCGGGGTCGCGGACTTGCGCCGAGTGTTCGATGCCGCCAAGGTCCGCCGCCGGGACGGCCAAGGCACCGTACTTTTTGCGGATGAAATTCACCGGTTCAACAAATTCCAACAAGATGGGTTTTTACCTTTCATGGAGGACGGCACGGTAATTCTGATCGGTGCCACCACCGAAAATCCGTCGTTCGAATTGAACGCGCCGCTGTTGTCCCGGGCTCAGGTGCTGGTCCTGAAGCGGCTCGATGAACAGGGGATCAATGCGCTGTTCCAACGGGCCGAGGCCGCCACGGGCGCCAAGCTCCCGCTGACCGATGAAGCCCGCACTGCCCTTGCCGCCATGGCCGATGGGGACGGTCGCTACGCTTTGAGCTTGGCCGAGGAATTGTTGGCGCTAGGAAGCGACACCCCACTGGATACCAAGGAACTGGCCAAAGCGATCCAACACCGGGCACCGGTTTACGACAAGGCCGCGGAAGGGCATCACAATTTAATCAGCGCACTGCACAAATCCGTGCGTGGGTCCGATGTGGATGCCGCGCTGTATTGGCTGGCGCGCATGATGGCGGCGGGCGAAGACCCCTTGTTTCTTGCCCGGCGGGTGGTGCGCATGGCGGTGGAAGACATTGGCCTGGCCGACCCCAATGCGCTGGTCCAGGCCGTCGCGGCCAAAGACGCGTTCGATTTTTTGGGATCGCCAGAGGGCGAACTGGCCATCGCCCAGGCGGTCATATATTTGGCCACCGCCCCTAAATCCAATGCCGTTTACCGGGCCTTTGTCAAAGCCACATCGGATGCCGCAGATACCGGTTCCCTGGCGCCACCTGCGCGCGCCCTGAACGCACCCACACGGCTGATGAAAGAACTGGGCTACGGGGCGGGGTATCACTATGACCACGATGCCAAGGACGGGTTCGCGGGTGACAACTATTTTCCCGACGATATGGAACGCCGGGTGTATTACCAACCCACAGACCGTGGCCTGGAAAAACAAATCGCCCAGCGGCTGGCGGCGTGGACAAAAATTCGCAATCCGCCTGAAAATCCATGACTGAAGTTCGCATCTTCGAGGTCTCTGGCACTGAAGCCGACATTCGCCTGGACCGATGGTTCAAGCGCCGCATCCCTGGCTTGACCCACGGGCGGTTGGAAAAGCTGTTGCGCACCGGTCAAGTGCGGGTGGATGGGGCAAAGGCGAAGTCCGGCCAACGGTTGGAACCGGGGCAGAAAATTCGTGTGCCACCGCTCCCCAATCTTGAATCCCGCCCAGCCCGCGTTGACCAACCGGTGCCCGAAAACCAGGCAGCGGATTTGCGTGACCGGGTGTTATTTAAAGACTCCGATGTGATCGCGTTGAACAAGGCACCGGGTTTGGCGGTGCAGGGGGGCACGGGACTTACCCGCCATTTGGATGGCATGCTCGACGCCTTGCGATTTGACTCAGACGAACGGCCCCGATTGGTTCATCGTTTGGACAAGAACACCTCGGGCGTTCTGCTGTTAGCCCGCACGGTTTTCGCGGCCTCGGCGCTCACTCAAGCCTTTCGCGACCGCACCGCGCGCAAGACCTATTGGGGTTTGACCGTTGGAGTGCCCACACCGCCCAACGGCACCGTGGCCACCCGACTGGCCAAAAGTGGCGGGGAAGGGTTTGAGAAAATGCGCGAAGAAGCCGACGGGAAATCTTCCGTGACCCGGTACCGGGTGGCTGACCGGGCTCAGAGCAAGGCCGCTTGGGTGGTGCTTAGCCCCGAAACCGGTCGCACGCATCAGCTGCGTGCCCACATGAATACCTTGGGGACTCCCATCGCGGGGGACCGAAAATACGGCGGTGCGAGCGCAGTGATCACCGGAATTTCATCCGCCTTGCACTTGCATGCGCGGCGCTTAGATTTACCGGCACCTTCAGGGGGCCGCATCCAGGTGGAAGCTCCGTTGCCAAAGCACATGGCGGAGTCTTGGAAGTTTTTAGGGTTCGATGAAAATGATGCCAATGGCGTGGCAGGATGATTTCGGATGGGCGAAACGAGACAGGGCGCCCCAGAAAAAACTGGGACACCCTGTCAATACGAGGCCGCCTGTTGGGGGGCGACGGCTCGTTTGCGTAATCCGAAAAGAGCCGAAGCCCTGGGAGGAAACGCGTTTAGCGTTGTCTGGGTGCAGTGTATCCAACTACATGTGGAGAGAATGCGGTGAAGTGTCGCATCATGGAGTAGCTCAGTGAGGCCCAACGCTCCAATTTTAGTGGCGGAATCGGGTGATGGATTCGAAGTTTGCGGCCCAGTTCCGCCCTTGTCGCTGGCGGGCGGGGTTTGGTGTCCCACTCGGGCTTTGGCCGATGCTGTGGCGGCGGAATGGAAGGATCTGCCAAAAAAATCCGCTGCAAAGCCGGAGCAACCCATGACCCACTTGGCAATCCAAGCCTCTGGAATCAAAACAAATTTAGCAGCCTCGGTGGCCGGCATCGCCGCCTATGGTGGCAGCGATTTGCTGTGCTATCGCGGATCGCAAGGTTCCCCTTTGGCGGCACGCCAAGGGCAAATCTGGCAACCTATTTTGGATTGGGCGGCGGCGCACCACGGCATCAGCTTGGTCGTCACCCACGATGTTGCCCCCATTGACCAAGATCCGGAGCAACTCGATCAGGTGGCCAAGGTGGTGGGAAAGTTCGATGCGTATCAATTGGCGGCGTTGGCCGAGGTCACGTCGATTTGCGGATCGGTGATTGTTGCCCTGGCGTTGTTGGAAAATGAAATCGACGAAGCCGGAGCCTGGGAGGCTGGAGCTTTGGACGAAAATTTCCAGATCGAAACCTGGGGCGAAGAAACGGAAGCCTTGGTCGCACTGGCGGTAAAACGCCGAGCATTGGCGGCCGCGGTGCAGTTTGAAAAAATGGCCCGGGACCATGGCTGATGCCACTCGCACCGTCCGCGTCCAGGTGCATGGCCGGGTGCAAATGGTTTGGTTTCGCGCCTGGACCCAACAACGGGCCCAGGACCTGGACTTGTCCGGGTGGGTGCGCAACTGTGACGACGGCAGTGTCGAGGCTGTGTTCAAAGGCAGGGCCGATCGCGTCGATCAGATGATCCAGGCATGCCACGATGGCCCCCCCATGGCTGAGGTGCAAACCGTCGAGGTTAGCGACCTCACTGATCCGGTGGGCCTTGGGTTTGTTGTCCGCTAACTCTCAATGATTAAAGAGCCCATCAAACGCCTCCTTCAAAGCGGCATCAACCTCCTCCATGGTGACACTAACTCCCAACTCCACCATGGACGTCACCCCGTGGCCGGCGATTCCGCAGGGGACAATTCCCTGGTATTGGGCCAGATCCGGGTCGACGTTGATGGCAATGCCGTGAAAGGTCACCCAGTGGCGCACCCGCACACCCAACGCCGCGATCTTTTTCTCTTGTCCATGGAGGTCGACCCAGATGCCGATGCGGCCTTCCCGGCGATCGCCGCGGATACCGAACGTCGCAAGGGTGTCGATGATCCATTGTTCCAGATTGGAAACGTAGCAGCGTAAATCTCGACCCCGAGCGCCTAGATCCAACATCACATAGGCGATACGCTGGCCGGGCCCGTGATAAGTGTAGCGGCCGCCACGGCCGGTTTGGAACACCGGCAGCTTGTTGGCGTCCAACAATTCTCTGGGGTCGGCGCTGGTGCCTGCAGTGTACAGGTCGGGGTGCTCCACCAACCACACCCATTCCAGAGCAGAACCGTCGCGGATCCCTTGCACCCGGCGTTCCATGGTTTGTACGGCGTCCTGGTAGGGCACCAGATCAGGGGCCACAGTCCAATCAACAACGGAAACCCCCAGATTTCTAAGCAGTTCCACTTGTGATTCTCGGTTAACCAATTGCTAATGCCTTCGCGGCAGACTACGGTTTATCAGACCAATTTTAGCGGAAATCTCTGGGAGCACCCATGGCTGATGACGACGAAGACATCCCGGGTTACGATTTAGGAGCTGTACCGGCTGGGGGCGGCGACGATCCTACCCCGGATATGGAGGCGGCTGGCCAAGCGGCAATTGACGCCTTGGGCTTGGGCGAGGCTGCAGAACCCGAGCCGGTTTCCATCAGCGACCTCACCGATGGTGCGGTGACCACCATGCGCTCGCGAGACCTGGAAGTGGACGAAGAAAACGCCGTCAACGAAGTCGGTGTCGAATTGTCGGTTGTGCTGGGCGAAACAGACATGCCCATCAATCAGTTGCTAAAAATGGGTCGCGGCGCGGTCATTGAATTGAACTCAAAGGTGGACGATGACGTCCAAATTTTTGGCAACAACCGCATGATTGCCCGGGGTCAAGTCATTGTGGTCGGGGAAAACATCGCGGTTTCCATCACCGACACGGTGTTAATCACCGATACCTAGGCGCCGCAGTAGCCATCCCAGGGCCCTAGCTCCTGGCTCGCCCAACCTTGCCTTGAACGAGGGCCAAGGATTTGCTATCCCCAAGGCATTCATGCGGTCGTGGCGGAATTGGTAGACGCGCAGCGTTGAGGTCGCTGTGGGTGAATAGCCCGTGGAAGTTCGAGTCTTCTCGACCGCACCACTTTTTTCGAGAACCCTGCCAGGATATTTGAACCTTGAGGCTCCGGCGCGGCCCGTCATGGTTTTGACAAATTTCCTGGGGTATATCTTGGGCGTTGGGCGGCTGCCGCTGGTCTGTCACCCCAATCCGACCAATCCCGGAAGTACAGCATGACCGAACCGACCCCGCTTGCGGCCGAAAAACGGATGAACGCCCCGGAGGATCATGCCCGGGCGGTGTCCCAAGCGTTGGCAGTCAAGGACATCGGGCGCGCTTGCGCAATTGTTCTGGACCTCCATGCTGCCGATGCGGCGGATGTGATTTCTCAAGTCCACGAAGCCGCCCGGACCAAGCTGATTGAAGGGTTGCGGGACACGCTGGACGCCGATGTTCTGGTAGAACTGGAAACCGGCATTCGTGAGGAAGTGCTGGAGCAGCTTGGTCACGGCCACATCGCCGACGCCGTGGTGCGCCTGGAAACCGACGACGCCATCGGCCTGTTGGAAAATCTGGATGACGATGTCCGGGCCCAGGTTCTTGATGCGGTTCCAGAAGTGGAGCGCGCCCATTTCGAAAGCGGATTGGGTTACCCGGAAGATAGCGCCGGGCGGCTCATGCAGCGGGATTTCATTGGGATCCCTGAATTTTGGACCGTGGGCCAAGCCATCGACTTCATGCGGGATTCCGAAGACCTGCCGGAAGATTTTTATGAATTGTTCGTGGTGGATCCGGCCCAGCGGCCGGTAGGCACTTTGCCCCTGAACCGATTTATCCGGACTCCGCGGGATGGGGTGATTGGATCAATCATGGACAGAAACCCGCACCTAATTCCAGTGGACATGGACCAGGAAGACGCGGCGTTCGAATTTCAACAATACGATTTGATGTCCGCAGGCGTGGTGGGAACATCAGGCCGCTTGTTGGGAGTCATCATGATTGACGACATCGTCGACGTGATTAACGAAGAAGTGGAAGAAGATCTTCTGCGGCTTGGCGGTGTCGCCGAAACCGATTTGGCGCGATCAGTGCTGACCACCACCCGGCGACGGTTTTCTTGGCTGTTCGTGAATTTGCTCACGGCGATTTTCGCGTCCTTCGTGATTTTCATGTTCGAAGCCACTATCGAAGAAATCGTCGCGGTGGCGATTTTGATGCCCATCGTCGCATCCATGGCCGGCAATGCTGGCACCCAATCCTTGACCGTCGCCGTGCGCGCTCTGGCCACCCACGATCTGACCGCGGCAAACGCCATCCGCATTGTGTTCAAGGAACTGTTGGTGGGATTTGCCAATGGTGTGCTGTTCGCAGTGATGGTCGCCGTGGTCGGCGGCGTGTGGTTTGACATGCCAGAACTTGGGCTAGTGGTGGGATTGGCGACATTGTTCAGCATGACCGTCGGCACGGTGGCTGGGATCGTGGTGCCCTTGGGCCTGAACAAATCCGGGATTGATCCGGCGATCGCCTCAAGCGTGTTCGTGACAACAGTCACCGATGTGGCGGGGTTCTTTTCGTTCCTGGGGTTGGTGGCACTGCTGCTGCTTTAGGCGAATTCTAGAAGCGCACTCCGGTTACCAGGCCGACCCTAAACTGGGAATTTTCGGTATAAACGGCTTTGCGTACTGGGCCGAACAGCATGTCCATGCCGACGTTAAAGCCAACATATCCGCCGCCTTCTCCGACTTCGCGGATGATGTCGCCGTAAACGCCGAAACTGGTAAAACTGCTGCTCTTCAAATCCCAATAGGCTTTGTTGTACTTTGTGCCGGTGTAGCGAACGGTGCCGCCAAGAATCAACGTGTTTTTCTCCGATAGCTTGCCGCCCAGCGCCGCGCCTAAATTGATCCGCACTCCCTTGTGGCCAGAGCCAAGGCCCTTTCGCACATCGGCTTCAATCCGCCAGGGTCCGGTGTAATGGACAACGAACCACCCTAATTCGGGGCTGGCTTTGACACGGCTGGTGTTGGTCAGGCGGATATGATCGGTCGGTTTGCGCCCCATATCAAAGGTCAGGCGGGGGCCTGAAACAGTCTGGCGTCGGCCTATCAAATTCACGCCAATCCCCCGTTGGGTGCTGGCGAAAAAGGTCCCGCGCCATTCCATATCGACGATCGGCAACCCATAAATTTTGCTGTCTGCACCGCCCCAAAAACTTGGTGCGATCTGCATTCCAATGCCCAAATTCACTTTCCACTCGCTGGCTGATTGGTTGCGTAGTGAGGTGGCACCCAGCAACCAGCCCTCGTAATTTTGCGCTGCAGCGGTGGATGCAAGCCCCAAAGAAATCGCCCAGGCGGCGACGAATTTAAGCATTCTTGAACGCATTTTTGATCCTAACAATTTTGCCGTGATTATTTGCACAAGGACACCACGTAGTCGGCGATGCCCAGGGACGCCGTAAGCCCGGGGGATTCCATCCCGTACAGGTTTACCAGCCCACGCAGGCCGTGTTCTTTTATTCCGTGAATGATGAAATCCGCTGGCGGCTCGTCTGGGCCCTGAACCTTGGCCCTCACACCGGCATAGGCAGGTTTTAAAGACCGCGCCCGCAGAGTGGGAAAGTAGGTGGCAATCGCTTGGTAAAATGCCTCTCGCTTTTGCGGGTCCACGTCGTAATTTGCTTCGTCCACCCATTCGGTGTCTGGGCCGAACCGTCCTTGGCCGGCCATGTCCATGGTGAAGTGAATGCCAAGGCCGTCCGCCGAGGGCAGAGGGTAGATCAGGTGCGAAAACGGTGCCGATTCAGCGAACGAAAAGTATGACCCCTTGGAAAGGTGCCGCGCCAGGATCGTTTTTTCCGGAACCCGCGCAATCCGCGAAGCCACCGACTGGGCATTCATCCCGGCCGCATTCACCAGAACCTGGCCCTGAATGGTGTCCTCCGCCTTGTCCAGGCCGGTTTTTACGTGAAATGACATGCCCGTCGCTCGGGCGGAACGAAACGGTGTCTGAAAGGCGAAGGTAGCACCGGCGTCTTCGGCGTCGGTGCGCAACGCCGCCAAATAGGCATGGGAATCAAAAATCCCGGTGGCCGGCGAAAGCAATGCTGCTGCGCATTGCAAATTGGGCTCCAATGCCCGGGCCCGCTCGGCGCTCATGCTCTCCAATTTAGTGACGCCGTTGCCCACGGCGCGGGCGTGCAAATCCTTCAAGGCTTTGACTTCGTCGTCAGTGACGGCCACCACCAATTTTCCAACTGTCTTGTGGGGGATGCCTTTTTCCTTCAGGTATTCATACAGAAACCGGCGGCCCCGAGTGCAAAGCTCTGCTTTCAGGCTGTTTTTGGGGTAATACAGCCCAGCGTGGATGACCTCGCTGCTGCGGGCACTGATCCCCTTACCGATGTCGTCGGCGGATTCGATCACCAGGACTTCACGACCGGATTTGGCCAGGCCCCGTGCCACTGCCAGTCCGATCACCCCAGCGCCGATGACAATGCACTCAACCGAATTGGCCATTTTTCCTCACACAACAGTGACCGGTGGTGAATTGCTGATCGCCCATGCCGACCCGATATTCTAACGGAACGACCAGACTTAGATTGGGAATATACCATGCGCCTTGCCTCCGCAATTTTTGCGTTCACTGAAATTTTTTTCGCTTCCGCCGCTTGGGCCCAGCAACCGGTCCCGAATCAGTGGGCCTTCGCTTGGCCCGATACCGATTTTACCAAGGCCTCGGTGGATTTTCTTTTTTAGCCCAGGCGGCGGGCCCCTCTTGAGAGTGGGTGCCCAAACCCCCACATCAGTTTAAACTTGTGGGGGAGACGTGGTCTGTTCATGACCGAAACGATGTGTTGGGGTCATGGCGAAAATCCAGCCGGTAAAACGATCAAAGGCTCCGGCAGCCGGGGTCGATACGTTCCTGAAGCGCTTGGCGGCGACACCCAACGCCGCGCCGCCGGGGGCGAAGGGACGCCTGTTGTTCGCCATGGACGCCACGGCCAGCCGCGAGTCCACTTGGGATAGGGCCTGCCAGATCCAAGGGGAAATGTTTTCGGAAACTGCGGCTCTGGGCGGGCTTCAGGTCAAATTGGTGTTTTTCCGGGGGTTCGGAGAATTTCGCGCCACCGGGTGGATCGGCAATTCCGCCGAGCTGGTGCGCAAGATGACCGCCGTTCACTGCCTGGGTGGCCACACCCAAATCCATCGGGTGCTGGAACACGCCCTGGCGGAAACAAAGAAAAAGCCGGTCAGCGCGGTGGTCTACGTTGGCGACGCCATGGAGGAAGAAGCCGATGATCTGTGCGGCTTAGCGGGCGAACTTGGGGTCCGCAAAGTCCCGGTGTTCGTGTTCCAAGAAGGCAGGGACCCGTTGGCCCGCCGCACGTTTCAGCAACTGGCAAAACTCAGCGGTGGGGCCTTTTGCCAATTCGATTCTTCCAGCGCCCAACAATTGCGCAATTTGCTCAGCGCCGTGGCGGTGTACGCCGCGGGGGGGCGTCGGGCCCTGGTCGATTTTGGCAAACGCACAAAGGGCGACGTGCTGTTGATCACCAACCAACTCAAATAATCGAACGGTGAAACCATGCCTTGGCTAATTCTTGGGATCAGCGTCCTGGTGGCTCTTGTGCTGGCGGGTTTGTTTTTTGCCAACGCGCAGGTCCAAACCTTAGCCAAGGCGTTGAAGTGGTTAGGCATCGGCTTAGGCGTTTTACTTCTGATTGGCCTGTTGGCCACGGGGCGCGGCGCCCTGCTGCTGCCTTTGGTCCTGTTCGGTATTCCGGCGGTCCGGCGCATGCGCCGAGGCGGCGGGTTTCGCTTCCCGTCCATGGGATCGGCGCCCAACCCCGGCGGCACCTCGGAAGTCGAAACCGCGACCCTGCGCATGGTGTTGGATCATGATTCCGGCACGGTGGAGGGCGAAGTCATCGCCGGAACTTTTGCCGGGCGCGGACTGGGTGATCTTGCCGTCGAAGACTTGGTCGATTTGTTGAACGAATGCCGACGCGACGACGGGGAATCCGCACCCCTGGTGGAGGCCTATCTGGACCGCGCCCACCCCGAATGGCGGGAATTTGCCGGAGAGGGTTACGAAGAACAGGCCGACGGCGGGTCTGCGGCCTCCGACGATCCCGGTGGCTATGACACCCCCATGAATGCCAAGGAAGCCCGAGGCATTTTGGAAGTCGGGCCGGAGGCCTCCAGTGACGACATCAAAGAGGCCCACCACCGGCTGATGAAAAAGATGCACCCGGATCAGGGCGGCTCCACATATCTAGCCAGCAAGATCAACCAAGCCAAAGACGTCCTGCTCGGGTCTTAAATGGCCGATCAGATTCACTTGGCGTGAAAACACGCTAGGATCTGCTCGCGCGACAATTTTCTCAGAATCCACCCCACCTCATTCCTCCCTCGCAAGAAGTGCTAGGTTTCTAACCAATTTCGGCTAATCCGGTTGCCACCATCCCGCCGCCGTGCCATGAATTCTGGGCATGGTCAGTGGCGCTTCTTCAAATAAAAGATCAGTCCGAAAAGCGGTATTCCCCGTGGGCGGACTTGGTACGCGGTTTCTGCCCGCCACCAAGGCGATGCCAAAGGAAATGCTGCCTATCGTCGACAAGCCGGTGATTCAGTACGCGGTGGAGGAGGCCCAGGCCGCGGGCATCGAAGAATTTATTTTTGTCACCGGGCGCGGCAAATCAGCCATCGAGGATCATTTCGATCGGTCCGAAGAATTGCGCCAGCAGTTGACCGCCAAGGGTAAAACCGCCGAGGTCGAGGCTATGGAACGCTGGGTGCCGGGCCCAGGCCAAGTGGCCTATACCCGGCAACAGGAACCATTGGGCCTGGGTCACGCCGTATGGTGCGCCCGGCATCTGGTTGGCGACGAACCGTTCGCAGTGTTGCTGGCCGATGATTTGGTGCAATCGGATATTCCCTGCTTGAAACAAATGACTGATATCTACAATGGCACTGGCGGCAATCTGATCGCGGTGGAGGAAGTCCCAATAGAGCACACCAGCCGCTATGGGGTGCTGGACCCGGTGGACCATGACGGTACATTGGTCACGGTCAAAGGCATGGTGGAAAAACCCCACCCAGGGGACGCGCCGTCGAATCTCGCGGTCATTGGCCGCTATATTTTGGTGCCTCAGGTCATGGATGCGTTGGGCCGAGTGGGCAAGGGCAGCGGTGGGGAAATCCAGCTGACGGACGCCATTGCCGCAACCATTGGGGATGTGCCCCTGCGCGGCTATCGCTTCGATGGTCGCCGCTTTGATTGCGGATCCAAATCCGGGTTTGTTCAGGCCAATGTTGCGTTTGCTATGGGCCGGGATGATTTGGCCGATGATGTTGGGGAATATCTGAAAGAAGTTACCAAAGGGCTGTAAGGAGCCAAGACGCAATGCGGATAGCGATGATCGGAAGCGGCTATGTGGGCCTGGTAACGGGCACCTGTATGTCGGAGTTTGGCTTTGACGTGGTGTGCGTGGACAAGGACGCTGCCAAAATTTCGGCGTTGAATTCAGGGGAAATTCCCATCTTTGAACCGGGCCTGACCGACTTGGTGCAAGCCAATGCGGACTCCGGGCACCTGACATTTTCCACGGATTTGGCAGCTGCGGTGGCGGAAGCGGACGCGGTATTCATCGCCGTGGGCACTCCTAGCCGCCATGGGGATGGCTTCGCCGATCTGTCCTATGTGTATGCCGCCGCCGAAGAAATTGCCCTGGCGTTGCGCGGCTACACGGTGGTGGTGGACAAATCCACGGTTCCCGTGGGCACCAGTCGGGAAGTGGCGGCGATTATCTGCAAGGCTGCGCCGAATGCGGATTTCGATGTTGTTTCCAACCCGGAATTCCTGCGCGAAGGGTCCGCCATCAACGACTTCATGCGCCCGGACCGGGTGGTGGTGGGGGCCGAGACCGACCGGGCTCAGGGGATGATGGAAGAAATCTACCGGCCATTGTTCTTGCACGAGACCCCCATTTTGATGACGACATTGGAGACGGCAGAGCTCACCAAATACGCGGCGAACGCGTTTCTGGCGGCCAAGGTTACCTTTATCAACGAAATCGCCAGCCTGTGCGAAATCGTCGGCGCCGATGTCCAAGACGTGGCCCGGGGTATGGGCTTTGATCGTCGCATCGGCGCCAAATTCCTTCATGCCGGTCCCGGGTTCGGTGGCAGCTGTTTCCCAAAGGACACCTTGGCCTTGGTGGCTCAGGGGCAAAAGGCGGGGTCGCCGGTGTCGATCGTCGAGGCCGTGGTCCAGGCTAACGACGCCCGCAAGGTCGCCATGGGCGAAAAAATTATCGCCGCCTGTGGGGGCTCGGTGGATGGCAAAACCCTCGCCGTACTGGGCCTGACCTTCAAGCCCAACACTGACGACATGCGCGAAGCCCCCAGCCTGGTGATCGTCCCGGCGTTGCAGGCGGCAGGGGCCACCGTGCGGGCCTACGACCCGGAAGGCATGACCGAGGCCAAACCCTTGCTGCCCGATGTGACTTGGTGCGAGGACGCCTATGACGCCATGGACGGCGCTGACGCCCTGGTCATCATTACCGAATGGAATGCATTCCGCAGCCTGGATTTGGACCGGGCCACACAATTGCTCAACGCCCCGATCATGGTGGATTTGCGTAACATTTATTCGCCGGAAGAAATGGCCGCTGCCGGGTTCGCCTTTACGTCGATTGGCAGACCCGACACCAAGCCCGCGACCCAGCCGCGCTCTGTCACCTCCGGCGGAGCATAACCGCAGTGGCACATCGTTTTGATCCCGTCATTTTGCGGGAATACGACATTCGTGGAACCGTGGGGACGACGCTTTTCGAGGACGACGCCTATGCCATAGGCCGGGTGTTCGGCTCGGTGGTCGCCGAGTCCGGCGGCAAGACCATTTGTGTTGGCTTGGATGGGCGCACTACATCCTCAGGCCTAGAGGCGCGATTGACCCAAGGCCTGACCGAATGTGGCCTGGATGTCCTGCGGGTCGGTCTTGGCCCCACGCCGTTGCTGTATTTCTCAGTGCACCATCTGGGGGCGGACGCCGGGGTGATGGTCACCGGATCGCATAATCCAAAGGAGCACAACGGCTTCAAATTTATGTTGGGCACCCATTCGTTTTTTGGTGATGATATCATTGCCCTGGGCACCCGTGCCGCAGCCGGGGATTTTTTCGATGGTGCGGGCAGCGCCACCGATGTGGAAACCATCCCGGCGTATTTGGCGGAACTGGCCGATGTGTATTCAGACGGCTCGGACAACCCACCTTCCGTAGCCTGGGATCCCGGCAATGGGGCCGCTGGGGCCGTGGTGACGGCGCTGGTCAAGCGCCTGCCCGGTCGTCACGTTCTGATCAACGAAGTGATCGACGGCACCTTCCCAGCTCACCACCCGGACCCGACGGTGCCGGAAAATTTGGTGCAGTTGCAGCAAGCCATCGCCGACAACAAATGCGATCTGGGCATTGCCCTGGATGGCGATGGCGACCGTATCGGGGTGATCGACGGCCAAGGGCGCATCTTGTGGTCAGACCAATTGCTGGCGTTGCTGGCGCGGGATGTGTTGTTTGCCAACCCTGGGGCTTCGGTGATTGCCGATGTGAAATCCAGCTCGGCTCTGTTCAGTGAAATCGCCCGACTGGGTGGGCGGCCAATCATGTGGCGGACCGGGCATTCATTGATCAAAGCTAAAATGGCCGAAGAAAAAGCGCCCCTGGCCGGCGAAATGTCGGGGCACATCTTTT
>Ga0209403_10001658_pt1 | contig 28436 bp, 22 predicted proteins | sample ArcticOcean_MG_C_8_FD_187440 | JGI IMG/M metagenome (GOLD analysis project Ga0209403, IMG submission 187440) | Marine microbial communities from western Arctic Ocean - ArcticOcean_MG_CB11_86 (SPAdes) (version 2) | ecosystem: Environmental > Aquatic > Marine > Oceanic | place: Arctic Ocean...
ATTCTTCAAGGCTTCGCGCCAATCGATCATATATTGCAATGATCCGCTTACCAGAACTAAATCGAAGGATTTTGCCAAACAATCATCGTTGTCATACCAAGTTACCGAGGGATTTATGCGCCGGGCTGTGGCGACGATTGCCGCCATTTCCTTACAATGGTAATCCAACGTAACTTCCGGAATAACGGATTTTGCGACCAAGTAAAGATGACCAAGTCCGCCGCCCCAATCGAGAATGGACAGTGTTTTCTTTTTTCGTGACGCCAAGGCTAGCACGTAGGCCCAGATCATATTGAGATTGTGAATGCGCAGAGTTATCCCTGACTTGGCTTCGGTCCTCAAGTGCGAAAACCCCAATGGACCCGATTGCCGACAATGGTCGGCAAAATTTTCAAACTCGCATTCCATACTTTCAATTATTGGAGCTGAATTCCAGCCCTCACTATTGGGTCCCAGTTGTGTGTCCCAACCATCGGGCGCATAGATCAGGTGTGCCTTGACCTTTCGAGGTCTAATGGTCCGCCAGATATATGAAATAATAGGTGGCACGAACAGTTTCAAAATCTGTTCGAATGACTTAAAAATGTTTTTCATATTTTCTGTCATTGTTGCCTATAATATTCCCACATCGCCGAGTAATGCCCGGCGAAAACGATCTTTTAAAAAAGCTCCATCTTTTGGCGGTAAAACGAAATCCAGACTTTCGGCACGAACTTTTATCACCCATAAACTAGGCCCTGGAATTTTAAATAGTTTTGGTAGAGATTTTTTTAGTTCCTTGTCATTGTTAATATTAACAGCTGACTTAATACCGCAACCAGTCGCAATTGCAGCGATATCGGCTTCATCAGCCGTCGCGCTTAGCTGCATTCCCGTCTCACCGTAACGTTCATTATCGAATACTATAATTGTCAAATTTGATGGCGCCTGAACTGCAACCGTCGCTAGGCTACCCAACCCCATCAGCATTTCTCCGTCACCCGTCGCTACAAGAACTCGGTTTTTTGGTTGGGCTAAAGCTAAACCCAAACCGACAGAAACGGCTCCACCCATAGCACCCCACATGGGAAAAATCAGGTCACGGTCTCCGGCTGCGGTAAAATCCCAGTTTGTCGATCCTAGTCCAGTAACAACAAGCAGTTTCTTTCCACCCACCTCAGATATTCTTTTTGCAACCTCACGGCGTCGCAAATCATATGTTCTGGCTCGGCTTGATAAATTCATATGATTAATTTCCGAACGTTTTTTTCGGCATTAAACGTTGGTGCAACAAAAGTGCTGTCATCTGATTTGCGACAAAAGCACTGTGAAGTACCGCTGCCGATTTTTCGAATATATCTTTTGGATTATCGGCTGTTTCTACGTTTACATTCATAGCCGATAAAGCCAACTCCGTTCCTTGCCCCATAGGCATTTGCCAGGGATTAAATTCTTGCCATTGCCCACGCATGGTAACGAAAGCTGCCAGAGGAAATCTACAAGTTTGCATCAATCCAAACATATTTATGCAATTGCCAACACCAGAAGATTGCATTAACAGCGCTCCCCTTTGACCGCCCAGCCAGGCGCCAGCTAATACCGCAACGCCTTCTTCCTCAGTGGTTAATGGTATAGAAATTATGTCGTTATCTTCTATGCAAGCATCAATTAGTTCAGCGTGACCAGCATCTGGCACATATACAATCTGCCTGACATCTGCGTTTTTCAGCGCCACATAGATTTTACGCCACCAATCCATAATTTAACCCTAAACTCTATGAGGTTCCTAATTCTTGATATGCTGTAAGTTTCCAACCGGATTTCCAACGTTTCCACAAGGTATAAGCGCCAAAACCTAAGACTATAACGGCAATCACTGGCCTAGCCACGCCACCCATCAGGTAAAGGGGCACCGATACGGTAAAACAAGCAAAGGGAAGAAAAAAGAGGGTCCATTTGAATTTCCCCCGGTGTTCTTGAAATAAGGGGAATAAGGCAGAGAATACGGCAACGATGAGAAAAAAGAGTGACCACGGTCGGGTGAAGAAAGGAGAGATTTCTGTAGATATAGCCAAGGCCCGAGCTAGGTTTAATTCGGCAATATCGCCCAAGACCACGCCTAATATCATGGGAGCTAAAGGGAAGCCAAAATGACGCATTAGAAAGCCAAGCACTCCGAACCACACTAAGGTCCAAAGATCAAATTCACCATTATTTAAAGAAAATACCCCGATCGAACAAAATCCCAAGATCACCGCCGCCAACATGTACATGCGGATTTTTGTAACTAAAACAAATACCCGGAGTATGATGCTCTGCAAACCAACCATCATGAATGTAGCAATAAAAAATGCAATAAAGATGGAATAGGCAAGTACAGGGTTATCTCCAATAAAACTAGGGCTTGGAACAACATCATGCATTAGAAGTGCTCCGAGCATCACTGCAGCCGTAACATCCCCAGGTATGCCTAGTGCCATTAAAGTAATTAAGGCTCCCCCTTCCACAGCATTATTTGAGCTCTCTGGTGCAATAATTCCCTCAGGGGTCCCCGTACCAAATTTTTCAGGTTCTTTGGATGCTTTCTTCGCCTGATCATAGGCCAAAATATTAGCTACAGAACCTCCGGCACCCGGCAATATTCCAGTGAATACCCCGATAGTAGCCGAGCGGATAACCAGCGGCCAACGCTTGCCTATCTCTTTGAGTGCCCGCAAATGTTCTATCTTTGCATCAATTGTTCCGCGTTCAGCCAATGACTGCTTAGCGACATCTGGATCCCGGACATCACTGAGTAGTTGTGAAAAAGCAAATAAACCAATCAGTACCGCGATAAAATCAAATCCTGAAAGTAGAAACTCAGATCCGAAATCGAACCTTGCCATTCCGGCGGCATCGTCTTCACCAACTGTCCTGACTAACAAACCTACCGCGCCGGCGATCAACCCTTTTACTAACTTTTTACCGGCAAGGCTTGCCGTAATTGTAAGAGCAAAAATCACCAACATGAAGTAATCTCGGGGATGAAATTCCAACCCGATAAGGGCGAGTTGGGGAGCTAACGTCACCAGACAAATAGCACTGAATATTCCTCCGAAGAAAGAAGACCAGACGCCTATACCCAAGGCTAAACCGGGTTGTCCGCTCCGGGCTAAAGGGAAACCGTCAAAGGTAGTAGCTACTGAGGATGGCGTACCCGGTATCCCAGTTAAAATCCCTGCCATTAATCCACCTGATAATCCCCCCACAAGTACACTAACCATTGTGGCCAACCCTTGCTCAGGCGGCATAGAGAAGGTGAAAGGTAAGGTTAAAACAATCGCCATAGCAATTGTAAATCCTGGAATTGCACCGGCAATTAATCCACCCGTAACTCCTATGGTCATAAGGGCAAGGGTTTGTATGGAGAATACTACTTCAAACGCCGAAATTACGTTCTCAATAATCATGGAACATCATCACAAAGCAAATGGATTAAAAATAATACCTACCGGCAACATTACACCCAAAACGAAGGTAAACAGACTCCACATTGCACCTACTGTAAGGATTGAGATTGCAGCATGGGTCATTAGTTTCCTTGGTTTCCATCCCCCCAGAAGCGACATCAACGTGAAAACGAATATCAAACCACCGATAAGCATGCCAAACACCGGCAGTGTGATTAGGAATAAAAAAAACATACTGAAACAAATGATAGGATTCCGCCAGTAATCAAAAAAACCCATGATGCCAGGCTTGTTTTCTGTAATCGAAAAAGAATCTACGCAAATATTTAAATCATCGTCTATTTTTTCACTGGGCCTAGCCCGCAAGGATTGAATTAGGTAAATTGACGAAAGCAATGCCAAGACCGCAATAATGATGCGCGGCCACGTGGATGGCATAAGAACGCCGTAATCCGGTTGCCTAATATCAAAACTTGAATAGAAGAGTACCCCGCACAAGAGAAGCAAAATTATTGCTACGACACTATCGCGATTGAATTTAACCATAAGGCCTAGATCCTCACCTCGGTCACATCAGTAATAGTTAGGCCCGGATCGCGTTGCAACCCGAGCCCGACTAGTAACTCTTATTTCTAGGATTAGGCTATTTACTTGCCCCAACCCATCTTTGCGGCAATTGCTTTGAATTCATAATATGATTTGTCGATCCACGCCTGATAATCCGCTGGACTAACCCACTGGATACCAGTTCCTTTAGCTTTCATTTGTTTTAATAGCCCGGGGTTTGCTGCCGCAGTCTTAAAGACTGAAGCCCAGTGATCAATCGCGCTCTTGGGTGTACCCTTGGGAGCGACAATACCGCGCTTAAGAGAAAAAGAAAGATCGACACCTAGTTCCTTGGCTGTCGGAAGATTTGGCAAGGCAGGGTCTCGTTTATCAGCGAGGATCGCATAGGCCTTTAATTTGCCCGACTCAATATATTTGCGACCAGAAGCTACATTTAAACCGCCAAGCGTAATCGCGCCAGACAGAAGGGCCGTCATACGTTGACGCGTCCCGTCAAATGGAACAAATTTAAATTTCATACCCGTTTTTTGTTCTAACTGTAACCAGCCGAACTGGCTAGTAGACCCGAATGTTGCACCGGTAGTGATTTGGTTGGGTGCAGCTAAAACGCCTTTTTTGAAATCGTTGAAGTTATCCCAGGGCGCATTACCTGCAGCACCAAGGATGTCTGGTGTATCTGTTAGCAAAGCGACCGGATCGAATGCATCATAATGAAACTTAACTCGACCGTTAAAGTAACTTGTAAAGGCGCTTTGGTGAATTGCAAAGAGCGTGCATCCATCAGCTTTTGCTTTTTTTGCTTCTTTGGCACCCTTGTTGCCACCTTGACCAGGGATCATAACTAATTTCAGTTTTGGTTTAACACCAGCCTCGGCGATGGTTTTCTCAAAAATTGCAAAAAGGACTTGAGTTCCGCCACCAGCTTTCCAGGGCACAATCAATTTCGCAGTGCCGCAAGGAATTGCAGCAACGGTGGGCGTAGCAATCATCCCAAGAACAAGAGCAACGGCACCCATTCCAGAAAATTTTATAATTTTAAACATTTTAGTCTCCCTAAATTTACAACGACGCATAGATACAACTTAATAATTACCTGATAGGTTAATCGAGACATCACGCGATTGCACCATTTATTTCATTTGGGTGTTAAATTAACTATTTAATTTTTGAAGATAACCAGAATAATAGTTTAGAATCATTTTGCTAAATTTATTATTTATTTAAAATGTAATTACCTGAAAATCCGATTTCATAAACAAATTAGTGAATAAATGTCTTCTGTGCCTGATAAAAAATTAAAAGTAGGAATAGTAGGCCTTGGAACGATCGGTAGTACGCTGGCTCAACACCTACATGACGGTATCGATGGATTATCCTTATCATCTGTTGCTGTAGGTGACCCAAATAAAAACTATCCTATATTAAAAACTCTCAAGGTAATTCCAAAAGTCGTTAACCTGGAAGAAATATCAGCAATTTCAGATGTTATAGTAGAATGTGCCCCCTCCGCTGTATTTGACAAAATCGCCATCCCGGCCATTGATGCCGGGTGCATTTTTGTGCCAGCGAGTGTTGGCGCCCTTCTCGATCGCCCAAATTTAATAGATAGAGCTAAGATTTCTGGAGCTAAAATCGTCGTACCAACTGGCGCCTTACTTGGCCTTGACGCCGTGAAAGCAGTCTCAGAGGGTAAAGTCCATTCCGTGCAGATGATAACACGAAAACCCCCTGCAGGGTTAAAGGGTGCCCCCTATTTGGAGGGAAAAAACATTAACTTGGATGAACTTACAGAACCTTTAAAGCTGTATAGCGGGCCAGCCCGTGAGGCTGTAAGAGGTTTCCCAGCAAACGTAAATGTTGCCGCCGCGTTGAGTTTAGCTGGTATCGGCCCGGATAAAACGAGCATAGAGATTTGGGCCGATCCCAAGGTCACTCGTAATACCCATGAAATAATTGTAAATTCTGACAGCGCAAGGCTTTCAATGCGCATTGAAAATATTCCTAGCAAACAAAATAAGCGTACAGGTCGGATTACTGCCCTTAGTATCCTTGCCACCTTAAGGGGTTTGACCACAACCCTAAAAGTTGGGACTTAGAAAAGAGGATACACAACTAACTCACTAGGTCAGATATGTGGATGTGAGTATTTATTCAGGAATTATTTGCACCTCAGTTAACACTACTGGGCCTACCGTTGTATCGTTTCTCTCATCTGTTAGAATTCAGAAGTAAATACTATAGTCAATTTTATTTCGTTGGAAGGAATCCCCCACTTGAAGGATACTCTATTAGCGGGCCTTCACGTCGCAAAGAAAATCAAGATTAACCGCGAGCGGACCATTGGTTTCATGGGTGAAAAGGGTAGAGTATATGGAACCCCCTCGATGGTAGAAGACATCGAATACACATGCCATGAACTTATACAATCTCATTTGGATAACGGTGAAAATTCGGTAGGTACGCACATCTCTGTTGATCACGTAGGAGCGACACTTGAAGGGGATATCGTAGAAATAAAGGTAGGTGTTACTGATATTGACGGCCGTACGGTCTCATTTGAAGCCGAAGTGAAGGATACCCTTGAAGTCGTGGGGAGAGGAAAACATAACCGTTTTATTGTAGATATAAATAAGACTTTCGAGCGCCTAAATGCCAAACATGAAAAACTTTTTGGAAAGTAAGGACAAAAAAGTCAAATCATGGACCAGGCTACAAAAAAAACCGTGAAGACTTTTTGTTATCAATGCGTGGCAGGCCCCGATCTCATGGAGATAGAAGTTGAAAATGGCACTGCTACCCGCATTGATGCACTCTATGGCATTCAAGACGCCCATCCCGGTGGTGGTCGCGTCTGCGTCAAAGCATATGGACTAATTCAGAAAACCTATAACCCTCATCGTATCAAAGCCCCGATGAAACGGACAAACCCTATTAAAAGTAAAGACCAAGATCCAGGTTTTGTGGAAATTTCATGGGATGAAGCTTTAGAAATTATATCCGAGAAATTAAAGAATATTATTGCCACCGGATTAACGGACAGCTCTGGATATCCACGCGTCGCCGCCAGCTTTGGTGGCGGAGGAACTCCAACGCAGTACATGGGCACATTTCCGGCATTTTTATCTGCCATCGGCAATGTGGACTTAGGATTTGGCGCCGGCCAAGGTGTTAAGTGCTACCATTCTGAGCACCTCTATGGAGAACTTTGGCACAGAGCATTTATCGTCGCACCTGATACTCCCAGAGTAAATTACATTTTGTCTTGTGGTCACAATGGCGACGCCTCGACGGGGGTCGCTGGGATATGGAGACATGCCGACGCCCGAGACCGTGGAATGAAACGTGTTCAGGTTGAGCCCCATCTCTCGGTTACCGGGGCGGTTTCAGCAGAATGGATTCCCATCAAACCAAAAACTGATGCAGCTTTTCTCTACGGGGTTCTCAATAGAATAATTTGTGAACGCGACTGGAGGGAAGTTTGCGATATACCCTTTCTTACCGAAGATACAAATGCGCCTTATTTAATAGCACCGAATGGTTATTACTTACGAGACCCAAAAACCAAGAAACCAATGATCCTGGACTTGGCGGATAACAAAGCAAAACCTTTTGACGCCGATATTACCGATCCCGCCATGGAGGGAAGCTTTAAATTATCGGGGCTCGAAATTGGTGCAGATGACCAAACATGGGACCACCAAACTGCTAAGGTTAAACCAGCATTCCAACTCCTTATTGAGCACATTAAACCGTATTCCCCGGAATGGGCAGCAAAGGAATGTGATGTACCTGCAGAGCAAATAAGGACCGTCGGTGATGAATTTTTAAGCCAGGCGTGTATCGGCGATACTATAGAAATTGACGGTGAGACACTACCTTTTAGGCCTGTCGCAGTGCTTTTAGGAAAAACGGTAAATAACGGATGGGGTGGATATAATTGCTGTTGGGCTAGAACATTACTTCTTTGTCTGGTCGGCGCCCTAGAGGTACCCGGTGGAATGATGGGTACTAATGTCAAACTCAACCGACCAGGTCACAACCGATTTGCCTCTGCAGTTAAGGGGCCAGATGGTTTTATGGACTACCCATTCAATGAAACCTCCAAAGAAAAATGGAATAGTGATCCGCATATCCGTAACGCCTACCGCACGCTTGTTCCGTTAGCTGCAGATTCTGCTTGGTCTGCAGCGCTGGGGCCCGCTCATCTACCATGGCTGTTCCAAAAAAAGCCGCCAGAGAATTGGCCCGTGCCAACAAAGCCAGATATCTGGTTTTGTTATAGAACAAATCCGGCAATCTCTTCTTGGAACGCTCCAGAAGTAGCAGAGAGAGTAGCCGAATTCCCGTTTGTTGTGGCATTTGCCTACACCCACGATGAAACTAACCACTTTGCGGACATTCTATTGCCCGAGGCTACAGACTTAGAGAGCCTTCAGCTTATTCAGGTGGGTGGAACCAAATATGTAGAACAATTTTGGACGCAACAAGGGTGGACAATCCGTCAACCAGCTGTCGACAAAACCGTTGACAGTATGGATATGACGGACATTGCAACAGAATTAGCATATCGAACAGGTATAATCGAAGGTTACAATAGGGCTATTAATCGCGGGGCACATGGAGTTCGATTAGTGTCCGAAAAATATGACTATGGTATCGAAGAGAGTATTCCGCATAAATTGGAAACAATTTGGGATAATTCAGCTAAAGCAGCAAGCTTCGAACTCTCTGATGGTAAAGAGGTTAGGGATTTAGATTGGTTTAAAGAAAATGGATATATGCTGAAGCCTTTCCCTCAGTTGGATTGGTTTCTATATCCACACATTAAAAGAAACGGAATTCGATTTGAGATGCCATATCAAGAGCGCATCTTACGCCATGGAACTCAATTAGCCAGTCGACTTCATGAAATTGGTGTTCAGTGGTGGGATAAACAACTTGAAGAATATGAACCCATGCCGAGTTACGCTCGTTTTCCGGAGATTTGGTCCGAGCATGTCAAGGAAAGCGGTCATAACCCTGATGATTTTCCGTTTTGGGGCCTCACCTCCCGCAGCATGCAATATTCATGGGGGGCCAATGTCGGAATACCGTTAATGAACGAAGTTGCTGAAAATATTTCAGGCCATAAGGGTGTCATAATGAACCGAAGCAAAGCCAAGGAGATGGGCCTAGCAGAAGGTGATCCCCTGGTATTGGAGAGCGTATCTGGCATTACAAATGGCTATGCCGTGCTTCGCGAAGGTATCCGACCAGATACTGTAGTTATGATTGGCCAATTTGATCATTGGAAAATGCCTGTCGCAAAGGACCTCAAATTGGCAAGCTTGAATTCCCTAACGTCCTTATCTTTGGACTTAACCGATTCAACGGGAAGTGGTTCAGATATTGCAAAAATAAAAATAACACGAGGTACTGGGCCGTCACGAAAATTGGACGCGTCAAGCCGCGTCGGTCACTGATGAACGAATTATTGCCCGGCAACTCAAATCCCGATATCCCGAGATGGGGAATGGTCGTGGACGTAAATCGTTGTGTGGGTTGCCAAACCTGCACCGTTGCATGCAAACATGCTAATGATACGGTGCCTGGAGTTCAATGGCGAGGAGTACTAGATGTTGAAACAGGAACGTTTCCCGATGTTGAACGCATCTTTCTCGTTGTTGGTTGTCAACATTGTGCCGAACCTCCTTGCGTACCTGTCTGCCCCACTGGTGCAACCGAGCAAAGAGGTGATGGCATTGTCACCATGGATTATGACCTCTGCATCGGGTGTGCGTCTTGTGCCGTAGCTTGTCCATACCAAGCCCGTACCATTGTCCATGAAAAAAGTTTTTATTTTGGCGAAGAAACTATCCAGGAAAAGGTCGTTTCTCATGATGAACGCCTTGGCGTAGCCCAAAAATGTACATTCTGCGTGGATCGGGTGGACGGGGGTATTGAAGGCGGATTAACACCAGGAAAAGACTGGAAAGCTACGCCCGCGTGCTCTTCAGCCTGCATTGCATCAGCTATCAAATTTGGCGATTTTAACGATCCTAATAGTGAAGTCTCTAGGCTCACTACAGAGCGCAATTATTTTCAAATGCATGCTGAATTGGGCACGGACCCGCAAATTAAGTACTTGTATGAAACCCCCTCGGTTCCAGGTCGAGAACTTGATGATGCTGAGATAAGGGATGCCGCCCTTTCAATGTCAGATAACCCGCTTTCTGGAAAACCTCAGACATTCTGGGATTTACGAGCCGCCATGAATTTTATCATGGGTGGACTGGGCGCTGGTTTCATCATAATGACTTACCTTTTTTACCTCACGAATAATTTAACCGAAAAAGTTATGCTGAATATTTTCCTTGTTTCCGGGATCATTATAGCAATCGGATTATTTTTTGTTTGGCTTAAAATAGGTAGAAAGCTCCGGGCTTTTTATGTGGTACTGAAACCGCAAAATTCGTGGATGTCTAGAGAAGTATATGCGGCTGGTCTTTTGTACCTTGCTGGACTTATTGATTATTTTTCACCTTCAAATTTCATGCATTTGATTATTGCCATTGCGGCCTTAACATTCCTTTATTGCCAAGCGCGTATTCTTCATTCTGCTAAGGGTATACCCACATGGAGAGCACCAAAAATACCTTGGATACTTTTAGCCACGGGCTTTTATGAGGGATTTGGATTATTAGCTATATACTCTTTTATCTACCCCCAAAGCATACCGCTCCCGAGCATATTACCAGTAGGAGGATTAATCTTAGCCGCAATTAACGCCCTGCTGTGGCAAAATTACGTGATGTCGTTAGGAGATGTGGGTGTAGGGCAAAAGTCTCAAAATTTATTACTAGCTTCGACTTTAAAAATACAATTTATTTCCTACCTACTCCCGTCAATCCTAGCTATGATATTTTTAGTGTGGGGAAATGAGGGCAGTTGGACGTTGGCTGTCGCCGGCATTTTGGTGGTTGTCGGTAGCATTAATTGGAAAATTCTTTTGATTACTAAAGCCTGCCATCAGCAGGGATACGCCATTGCCAAATTTCCTCAACGCGGATCAGGCCGTTACGCAGCCCCTACACTTTCAAAAAACTAATTAGTTCCAAAAATATCCGATACTGACTTTAGAACCTTACGAGTATCGCCGGAGCGCCACGTTAGACCAGATTTGTCAAAAAACTCTAAAATCTCTATAGCCAAGTTGCGACCAATCTTTGTTTGGTCTCTAAATTCCGCGGCACTAAATCCTCTTTCACCATTTGACTTTCCTAAGGCTACAGCAATTTCAGCTAAACTGACCACCGCCTCAGGCCGAAAAAACCGATTTTTTGCGACTTGCCTTACTCTCCCTAATTTGGCGATTTTAACAAGGAATTTTTCCAAGGCCTTCGGATCCAGTTTTAATTGATTAGCGAGTTCGCTTACGACTGGCGCCTTCATATTTCCTTCTCTCAATATTGGATCTATCTTATTCCAAAGAGCCGTATCTTTTTTTGAAAGTGCCGGCTCAAAACCTGGAAGACAGTAGCCAGGACCAAGGTTAAGGATGCGTTCTGAGTTAGTTAGACAATCCAGCACATCTTGGAAAACCGTCATTGCTATCCGTTTGGATGTGGCAGTCCGTAATCCATGAGCATTAAGATTAGAGCGATCAGGATTTGCCTGGTGCCAGGCGTTAAGATTTGTAATTACTTCACTTTCCAGTGTTTCCCAATGCACTTTGGAAAAGATGGAAGGTTTTTTTTCGGGTCCAGCCATTTTATGCTCAACTATTTCCAAAAGTGCCTCAACATCTTCTTGTACAAGGTTCCAAGAGACAGAAAACTGTCTCAGATTAACGCCTTCTGGATTATGTTGAAGCAGACGACTTAATGCATAATCCGGCTCAGAATACATCATGTCTTCTAGAAATTTTATCCTAACTGGCTTCGCTCTACCGCGAGATGGTGAGAAAGGATCTACGACCTTTCCTCCCGCTATTGTCCGTTGAGCAGACTGATCCCGCAAAATAAAATGATCGTCCTTAAGGATACCCATTCGTCGATCTAGAACAACTTGCACAAAACCCTCCGCACCAGGAGAAATTTCTTTTTGACCAAGAATAGCAATACGACCAGGAATCTCTGCGGCTCCCGCATGAACATGCACAGGGGTCCAATGGCGTAAAGGCTTTTTCTCGTTGGGCAGTACTTTTAGGTTTGCATCGAATCTTGGAACTGGCGCGTGTATTTGAGGTGTTAACAACCACCCACCACGTTTCACCGCCGAACCCTTTAGATTGGCGCCGGTAATATTAATTGCACATCGTTCCCCCGCGATGCCTGTTTCCGATTTCCGGTTTTGAGAATGTATGCCGCGCACCCTAACTTCGGTACCGTCCGGAGAAAGTGTTAGTGCGTCACCAACTTTTACTTTTCCAGAAAAAACAGATCCAGTAACAACCAGACCTGCTCCCTGTATTGTAAAACAGCGATCAATAGACAAACGAAAGTAGCCGTTACCTTTACGTTTTTCCAGCAGGTCAGTCATCGCCTCGAGGTGATCTCGGAGATCTTCAATACCACTACCATCAATAGCTGAAACTGGCATTATATCGGCGTTATTGAGACAAGTGCCCGCTACCATTGTCTTTATTTCATCCTCAACCTCCTTCAAACGATTTGTTTCAACGCGATCTATTTTTGTCAGAGCGATTACGCCATCTGATACACCAAGAAGATCCAAAATTGATAGATGTTCCTTCGTTTGCGGCATGGGGCCGTCATCAGCCGCTACAATCAACATAGCGCTTTGGATCCCGGTTACACCTGCCAACATATTACGAATAAAACGCTCGTGGCCGGGAACATCCACAAATCCCATCACACGGCCGCTATTCAGAGGTTGATATGCAAAACCTAAATCAATCGACATCCCACGTTGTTTTTCTTCGGGTAGCCGGTCCGTATCTATACCTGTTAAGGCATGCACCAACGCGGTCTTACCGTGATCAATATGACCGGCAGTAGCTATAATCATCGATTATAAATCCAGTTTTATTAGTTGTTTCTCAAAACCTATCACGTCATCAAGGCATCTTAGATCCAAAATCAAAGCATCATCTTGAATTCGACCTATAACCGGTACCGGTAGTCCCCGGAAGGCTTTTAATAAATTATTTAGAGCTGTTCCTTTTCTTTGGCCATCAGGTTTAATTGACAGACCTGCGCTATTAAGTCTTTCTACAGGAAGAGATCCACTCCCGATCTGGCTTTTACATGAAATTATTGAAACACTAAAAGTTTGACCTAACGCCTTAGATAGCGGTCCAATCAATGATGTAGCTGTTTTACGAATTTCGTTTTCAGGTTTTGTTAGAAGCCGCAGAGTTGGCACCCTTTCTGACAATCTGTCAGGGTCCCGATACAATTGCAGAACAGCAGAAAGTGCCGCGATAGTCACTTTATCAACCCTTGTGGCTCTTTTCATTGGGTTCTTTTTTACAGCTGTAATCAAGTCTTTTCGTCCAATGATCAAACCTGCCTGAGGGCCTCCAAGTAATTTATCGCCTGATGAGGTCACAATATCAACGCCATTGGAGAGCGTCTCTCTTGCAGTCGGTTCATACGGCAAGCCATACTTAGTTAGGTCTACAAGCGTACCGCTTCCCAAATCCTCGATAAGCGGTAAATCGTGAGCCTTGGCCAATCGAGCTAATTCCTTACCCGCAACCTCATGAGTAAATCCTTGGATGGTATAATTGCTGGTATGAACTTTCATCAATAACCCCGTTTTGGATCCTATAGCATCTTCATAGTCTCTCAAATGGGTTCGGTTGGTCGTTCCGACTTCTACTAGTTTAGCACCCGCCCGTTTAATAATATCCGGCACTCGGAAAGAACCGCCAATCTCGATCAATTCACCTCTCGACACTGGAACTTCCTTCCGGTTAGACAAAGTATTGAGGACTAACAATACGGCAGCGGCATTGTTATTAACGACAGTGGCGGCTTCAGCACCAGTTAACTCGCATATAATATTTTCTATATGATTATCACGGTCGCCCCTTTTCCCTGTGGAAAGATCAAATTCTATATTTGAAGCGCCTCTGGCTACATTTACCATCGCCTCTATTGCCTCTTCAGGTAAAGGAGCTCGACCCAAGTTTGTATGTAAAACTGTACCGGTAAGGTTATAAACAAGTTTTAATGAGGGTGAAGAATATTGCTCAAGCCAATTTTTAAGTAACAAAGAGAGGTTTTGGACTGATAGCTTTTCAAGTGCCTTTTGACCATTTTCTTTTATTTCCGAACGTGTTTCAGAAATTAAGGCCCTAACAGCTGTAGTGGTTGTTTGGCGACCGTAGATCTCCATAAGCTCGACAACGGCATCTTGCCGCAGCAATTTATCAACGGAAGGTACCTGGGACTGAATTGATTGATTTAATTTTTGCAGGTTGGTCATTGCGTCAGCTCAGCACGGAGTTGATCTTCAAGATACGCTAATTCTCTCAAACGAATAGGTCAAGATAACGTTTAAATATAAATCAGGCAAAAAAATAAAGAATTTAATTTCTTAACTTCAACAACTCAAACTTCATTCTCAATAGTGTTTACTAATTTACCAATACCGGTGATCTCCACTTCTATGGTATCACCTTCCTTCATCCAAATTTACGGTTCACGACGCAATCCTACCCCACCGGGTGTCCCCGTACTAATTACGTCACCAGGACGCAAAGTGTGTACTGTCGATATATATTCTATCAATTTTTCAATTTTGTGATCCATCATATCAATACCGGTACGCTGAACCATATCTCCATTAAGACGAGAAATTAGAGTCTGGCTATAGGGATCAGCAAATTCATCAGGAGTCACCATCCACGGACCAAACGGTCCAGTACCTCCAAAGTTCTTACCGGGACAAAACTGAATAGTATGGCGCTGCCAATCACGCACGCTTCCATCATTAAATATCGAGTAGCCCGCGCGATATGGTTAAATGCCTCATCCTGAGGTATATGCCGACCATGATTTCCGATAATAACAACTAACTCTCCCTCAAAGTCCCGCATATTGGAAATTTTTGGTTTAAAAAGTGGGCACCATGAGCAATGACCCCATGATTGCATCGAATGAATAACATCGGCTCATCTTGATGGCCACGTCCAGTTTCATTCGCGTGATCCTTATAGTTAACGCCGGCACACCAGATGACGGGCGTATCCGGAATAAACGGAAGCAGTTCTATATCTTGCAGGTTAAGATTCGCAATTCGACCCTGAATTGCTGATTTTGTGGCTTCTATTCCGCCTTGGAGGTTCAACAAACCCATTAATCTCGTTGGTAAATCTGGCATCGAAGAACCTAAGGATACACAATTCATTTCATCCACCATGATGCCAATACCTTCAAACCATCCTTTCGGTAACTGATCAACCTTCATGATTTTTCTCGCGTCTGATCTTTAGCCCGCACGAGAGGCATATACTTCCACAACGATGGCATTTCCCCGACAGTCACTTCGATTAACGCTGGTCCGTCTACCCTAAAGGCCTCCTTTATGGCATTCCTTAAACCTTCCGGTGAATTTACCCGTTGCCCCATTACCCCAAATGCATCCGCTAATTTTAAAAAATCCGGATTATGTAATTCAACACCGAGATAACGTTCACCATAATCTTCCTTTTGATTACGTTTAACGTTACCAAATGCACCATCATTCATAACAATTGTAACTACACCGATATTATGTTGCGCGGCGGTAGCTAATTCCTGAACACCAAACATGAACCCACCGTCTCCAGAGACAGCAATTACCTTTTTATCGGGATTGCCAACTTGAGCCCCTAACGCCGTTGGAAAAGCATATCCTAAGGTACCTTGGTAACCGGAGTGAATAAGAGTACGGGGCCGATAAGTCGGAAACCCGAACCAGGCAGCAAATCCTAATTGAGTAATACCAAACACTGCAATTCCGTCATCTGGTAATTCTTCTCGGATCACCTTATTAAAAGAGTACTGCGGTTCAACACTGTTGAACCTATCCATGACAGTCCTCTTGAGCTGCACTAATTCTTGTTCTCTAGACTCGCGCTTACGGTTGTGTCGTTGCACCCTCTCAGAAAGTCTTTTAAGAGACAACCTTGCACTAGAGACAATGTGAATATCTGGTATTGCAATGCTTACCGACTGTTTAGGATCAATATCTATCCTTATAAGTTTTTTTTCATCCTGCTTACCCCAACTTGCGGGTGCCTGGTAGCGTGTACCAACGGAAAGAACGACATCAATTTGATCCCAAATTTCTTTCGCACACATAAGATTTTGAGCAAGGTAGTGACGATCATTTATAGCACCATTACCGTGTGGTGACGTATAGACTGGAGCCTGTATTTGCTCGGCAAGTGACAGCAAACTCTCTTCACTACCCCAAATACCTCCTCCTATAAAGATTCCAGGATTTTCCGCATTACCAAGAAGTGCAGCAGCTTGTTCAATTAAGTCGGGATCAGGTTCAGGGTCTAAGTCAACAAAATCAACGATCGGATCAAGAAGATCGACCTCTCCTTCACTGGCCATAATATCAGGTGGCATCTCTAAGAGTACAGGTTGATTGCGACCCGTATTCAATTGTTTAAAGGCTTCTTGCACTTTTTCAGGGACGATCGCCGGTGACTCGGCCCTGCCACGCCATTTTGTTATTGAAGCAACGGCACCAGGCTGATCGGAGAGTTCGTGAAGCTGGCCAATACCCTTTCCAATAAGCTTGGACGGAATTTGTCCGGCTAAGCAAAGAACCTTTGCTCCACAAGCAAAAGCCGTTGACAGGCCGGCAGATGCGTTTAGAAGTCCCGGCCCCGGAACAACAAGATGTGTTCCAACTTTACCGGTCGACTGAGCATAGCCAAAAGCCATGTATGCAGTGCCTTGTTCATGGCGGGTATGAATGACCCTAATAGACTGCTTCTCCTGATAGAGTGCATCGAACATAGGGTCCAATTGGGCACCCGGTAGGGTGAATATTGTATCTACGCCGTATTGTTGTATTGATTTGGTAAGCGCTGTAGCGCCAGACAACCAAGCCATTAAAGCTCCCACTAAATATTTAAGGTTTCAAACTTTGATAATACTCTCTCAACACCGACACAACCTCGGGCCGGCTGAACTCCGGTGGAATTTCTTTGCCACTTGAGAGCATTTCGCGTTGCTGCGTGCCAGATATATGTATCCTATCATTAGAGTTATGTGGACAATTCCTAGCGGATGCCATGCCGTAACATTTTTTGCAATAGAAAGTAATATCCATTTTAAGAGGTCTCGTCAGTAGAGCACCGTCCCACAGAGTATCGAATATATCTTGAGCATCATATGGGCCATAAAAATCCCCTACACCAGCATGGTCGCGACCAACTATCAAATGGGAACAACCAAAATTCTGTCGGACAAGCGCATGAAGCAGTGCTTCACGGGGACCCGCATAGCGCATCTCAATGGGATAACCGGCCTGGATAACTGAATTCTCTGGAAAATAATTGTTTATCAGTACATCTATTGCCTTAACACGCACCTCAGCCGGAATGTCACCTGGCTTAAGTTTACCTAACACCTGATGTACAAAAACCCCGTGGGTTACCTCCATAGCAATTTTGACAAGGTGCTCATGACTGCGGTGCATTGGGTTACGTGTTTGGAAAGCAGCTATTCGAGACCAACCAAGCCGCTGAAACATCGCACGACTTTTCTCTGGCCGAAGATACAAGTTTTTAAATATTTTAGGAAAATTACCTTCTTCGAATACGACTATCTTCCCACCTAAGTTCACCTCCTTTTGCGTCAAAATATTTTTAACCCCCGGATGAGCTTTATTTGTTGTGCCAAATATGTGTTTGCATTCAAACTCAAGGTCAGGAATATATTTTTCTGTGACCGTTAAAATTGCCATGGGCAAATCATTGTCTTCAGGATCTATCAACACCACCTCGTCACCAATTGCTATATTCTTAGCTAGAGATTTTGCTATGGAAAGGGTGATGGGAATAGGCCAGAACAAACCATCGTCTAGCCGCATGTTACCGCAAGTGTTCGCCCAGTCATCCTCCCCAAGAAATCCCTTTATGGGTGTATAGGCACCCATCGCCATTAGAAGAAGGTCTGATTTTTCTCGACTAGTCATGGGTATTTGAATGAGATTTCTAGCATGCCTTTCCACGGCCGCCAGTTTTTGTTTGGGAGCGATTAAAGGTGATAGGGTTGATCTCCCATGTGGAGAAACAAGAGACCCCATTCAAATCTTCCAATGGTTGGCCAACAAGACCACCTTTTTAAACGGGTAATTGGAACCAAAATTTTTAGACATAAGATCTTTTCTAAGATCTAACAAATTAATTTTCATTAGTAATTATATATATAGCTATTAAATAAGATTATAGAAATGAACCGGGGTGTTATTAATTTCACTTAAGACAATGTCAAACTAAGAATAGAACAGATATGTAAAAGCAACTAAGGTGGTTAAACCATTGTTAAAGTTGGTATTTAATCTCTAATTTGTAATCACGCAGTTTATCCCTTATTCGCAGGCGTTTGATGAATATTAAATCTTCCAATTTAGTCACAGTTAAACACCGCATTACCGTTGAAGAAAGATGGAAAGAAAATAAACATAAAGGCGGCATATTGTGGTTTACTGGGCTCCCGAGTTCAGGCAAATCGACCTTAGCTATTGAGCTTGAAAGCTACTTATTTCAAAACGGCATCCAAGTATATGTTTTAGACGGTGATAATATCCGTCAGGGTTTGAACTCAGACCTTGGTTTTTCTCCTGCTGATAGAACCGAGAACATCCGTCGAATGGGTGAGGTCGGGACGCTATTTGCTGACGCCGGATTTATTGTTATTACGGCTTTTATTTCTCCATATAGAAAAGATCGCGAATTAGCTCGTCAGGTGGCGGGCGACTTTTTTAACGAAATTTATATAAAAGCTGACGTCACCACGTGTGAAAAACGAGATCCTAAAGGACACTATCAATTAGCCCGAACCGGTAAAATTCCGGAGTTTACCGGGGTATCTGCTCCCTATGAACAACCAAATAATCCAGAATTGATTGTAGACACAAATAATCAATCAATCGATAAGTGCAAAGAACACCTAATCAATTTTATCGGTACTAGGTTTACGCTCTGAATTCGTCGTGCATTACTAGCATTTGACGAATCACATCTCCTGCGGCAAGTTTATCAAAGCCTTGATTTAAGTCATTCAGGCAAATGTTTCCACTCCTTAGCTTATCTACAGGCAACTTTCCCTGCTTATACAAATTGATAAACTTAGGTACATCATTGCGCACTACACAGCTTCCCATATAACTTCCTTTTATTGTGCGTTCATCTACTACTAGCTGGGAATGCGGAATTTCAAATGTATGCTGGTGTTGTGAGAGACCAGAGGTAACTGTTGTTCCTCCTCGTCTCGTGATGGCATAAGCGGTTTGCATAGCCTCAACAACGCCCGCAACCTCAAAGGCATATTCGACACCACCTTTGGTCTCTTCAATTATTTTCTCTGTACAATTAGGATCAGTAGCATTGAAGGTATCAGTTGCCCCCAGTTGCCGGGCTAAACCTAACTTATCACTAGCGATATCTACGGCAATAATACGACCAGCTCCGGCCACGACGCCACCTAACAATGCGCATAGACCTACACCGCCGAGGCCCACGACCGCAATCGTTGATCCAGGAACAATTTTAGCTGTATTAATGATGGCACCTACACCCGTCACGACAGCACAACCGAATAATGCGGCATCCAGCATCGGGACTTCTTTATCTATCGTAATCACCGAATCTTCACAGGCTACCATGTACTCGGCATAACAAGACACTCCATTCGTATGGTGCAACGGTTCGCCATTCAGAGAAAGACGTCTATTTCCATTAATCAATGCGCCAGTGGCCCTGGCATTAAAGGCCGTGCTACAAATATTTGACCGACCCGTAATACAAAATTCGCATTCGCCGCAGATCGGAACGAAACTCATAACGACGTGGTCTCCTGGTTTACATTGAGTTACGTTGGCACCAATTTCCTCCACTACGCCCGCTGCCTCATGCCCAGGAACCATTGGTACTTTGCGTTGCATTACGCCGTTAATCATGGATAAGTCTGAATGGCAGAGCCCCGCAGCACCTGTCCTAATTAAAACCTCTCCAGCACCTGGTGGTTCTAAGTCAACCTCCTCTACCTTAAGCGGCTTTGACTCGCTAAATGGTGTCTTCTTGCCCTGTTCATACAATACAGCCGCCTTAATTTTCATTGATTTCTCCTCTTACTGAACGCCCAACCGTGTACTGGCAGCCTTTAGATAAAAGATAGTTAAAATTTGGCATATTTTCTACACAATGAAATTGCCGAATAACAAATAATAGGGACTTGTCATTTCATATTACGCCGGCTCATCAGTGCTAAAAATCTATCCTCTGAACCTGATCGTAACAACATCACTGCGCAGCCTAACACTCTGTCTTTCCCGTCCTTTCCAGCCGCTGGACAATTGTTCTCTATTATATTATGGCGCATTTTAGGGCGCGTAAGACGTTCCTCAACTTTAAGAGTATTTGGTAGATCACCTTCTAGACGCCTGGATGAAACCGCTGATGCTCTTGTGATACCTATATCTGGTACTACCCCGAGCCCTTGAATAGTTCTTCCGGAAGGCAAATAGTAAAGGGCTGTTGTTAAGCGCAGTGCCCCATCCCACCCTAATGGTGTAATTGTTTGTACCGAGCCCTTTCCAAATGATCTTGTACCCATAACAATTGCACGGCCGTGGTCTTGTAAGGCACCAGCTACAATCTCCGATGCTGACGCCGACCCTCGATTAATTAACACAACTATTGGTAAACCATTCGTCTGATCGCCGTTACTCGCTGAGAAACCTCGAGAACGACCAGATCGACCACGCACCGAAACAATTTCACCATTGCTTAAAAATGCATCCGCTACGGCGACCGATTGATCTAAAAGTCCCCCTGGGTTATTTCTGAGGTCAAGAACCAGTCCAGACATTTTGTCATTAAGTTTTCGAAATATTTTTTGCAAAGCATCCTCTAAAGCTTGCTCGGAGTTGGAAATAAAATGAGTAATGCGCACGACACCAACCCCCCCCACAGTCTGCCATTTCACGCTTTCAATTTGAATTTTTTCACGGGTAATAGTCACATCAAACGGGCTAATACCTTGGCGTTGTATCGTAAGACGGACATCAGTGTTTGGTTTGCCACGCAGCATTTTTACCGCAAAACGTATATCTCTGCCCTTAATTGAAACTCCATTCACGTGGGTTATCAAGTCACCAGCCTTTAGACCAGCTCTATAGGCTGGTGTATCAGCAATGGGTGAAATAATTTCAATAACCTTATAATCCTGGTTCATGTTGATCTCTATACCCAAGCCACCAAATTCACCACTGGTAACCACTCGTGAATCTTTATATTCATCCGGGTTGAGATAAGTAGAGTGAGGATCAAGTGTTCCAATTAGAGCATCCAACGCTGCTTCGGTAACAGCTACCGGCTGTAGTGTTCCTCTCCTACCGTTAAGTTTTTTGATCCCTTCAACGGCAGCAGCTAGAAGATGATTTTCATCTACTTCCTGCAAATATTCTTTACGAACCCTGTTGAATGCGTCTGAAAAATGTTTCAACTGTTGCATACGAATAGTGTTTTTTAATGCGTATTCATCATAGGTTCTTCGAAAAATCCGATATGCTTGAGAGTTTTCATACGGACGACTAAATGTAACATCAAAACCACTAAACACCCGGGCCAGAGGCGCTCGGGAGGAACAACCGGCTAGCGAGTTCAATAGAACAAAAAGAAGGATAATACCAACCGCAACAAAATATGATGCCTGGCGAGAAAAAAATTTTATTAACGGTGTTATCTTCACGTGAACCCTCTACTTATTTTTTGCAATAAACTTAATAATATCGATTTATTAGTAGTCTTGGTTTCTCTTAAATTCTCCGATTAATCTACAATTCGCAGCACTTTTCCGAGGGTCTCTACCAGCATATCAATGTGTCCATTGTTTGCTATCAAAGCGGGTGCGATAGCCAATATATCGCCTGTGACTCGTGTTAGGCAGCCTTCATCAAAACATTTGCGAAATACATCGAAGCCGCGAACACCTATAACACCGTCCCTAGGTTCTAATTCAATCGCCGCAGCCAAACCAATATTTCGGATATCAATTACATGAGGATGTCCCTTGAGCTTATGTATCGCTTCCTCAAGGTAACTTGCCAAGATTTGCCCTTTATTAAATAGGTCTTCATCCTTGTAAATTTTTAAGGCGGCTAGCCCTGCGGCACAAGCGACCGGGTGCCCCGAATAGGTATAGCCGTGAAAAAATTCAATACCTTCTGGCTGACCAGCCATAAGTGTCTGATATATATTTTCCGTCATTACCACGGCGCCCATAGGGACAGTACCGTTTGTCATTCCTTTCGCAAGGCAAATTAGATCAGGTAAAACACCAAATTTTTCTGAAGCCGTCGCCGCACCTAAACGACCAAAACCTGTTATAACTTCGTCAAATATAAGAATAAGATCATAATAAACACAAATTTCCTTTAATCGTTCCAGGTAACCTTTTGGTGGAACAATAACGCCACCTGCACCTGCCATCGGCTCAACAATCACAGCAGCAATTCTATCAGCACCATGCATTGTGACCAAACTCTCCAACTCATCGGCGAGATGTATTCCCCAGTTTGGCTGGCCCTTTGAAAACCCCATTTCTTCGATATTTAGAGTATGGGGTAGATGATCCACTTCTGGCAGCAAGTTACTGAATTGCTTTCGGTTTGATTCTATATTGCCGACTGACATTCCAGCAAAACCAGAGCCATGAAAGCCCCTAACTCGGCCAATTAGTCGTGTACGCTGATCCTCGCCCCGTGCAAAATGATAGGCCATTGCAATTTTGAGTGCAGACTCTACAGCCTCCGATCCAGAATTCGCGAAAAACACGTTACTCATACCTTCAGGAACAAGACCTTCTGGCATAATTTCCAATAGTCTATTTGACATTTCAAAAGACTTAGGGTGAGCGATATGATAATTCGGAGCATAATCAATCTCCAAGACCTGATCTCTTATTGCATTGGCTATCTCTTCTCTTCCGTGACCAGCATTCACGCACCAAAGACCAGACATGCCATCCAAAATATCCCGCCCGTCCGACGATTTGAAAAACATACCATCGGCTGCCACTACAATTCTCGGATTTGCCTTGAACTCTTTATTAGCAGAAAAAGGCATCAAAAAAGCATTTAGGTCATTGGGAATCATTTATCAATTTTCCTGCGGTATACGAGCCTATCTAACGCCCATAAGCATGCTGTCAAAGACAGGAATGCTCCCAATTGATGTGCTACAGCCAAATGTATTGGTACAACCAGTAACAGTGTCACCACCCCTAAAAAAAACTGCAATATTACTATGGTAAAAAAAACATGGAATGGCCATAAATCAGGAATCGTCGCTATTTCCTTACGGGCCTGCCACCAAAGTGAAGCTACTAAAATAACTGCAACGATGGCCATTAATCTATGAGCAAACTGCACAGTTATTATGTTCTCAAAAAAGTTGATATAAACAGGCGAGTTTTCAAAGAGGCCGTCAGGTATTAATTTACCATCCATTAATGGGAAGGTGTTGTATGTAAACCCCGCATCAAGTCCGGCAACCAATCCACCAGCAAGCATGGTGAAAAATAACCATAAGAAATTAGCAACTGCAAGCCTTCGAAAATGTTGGCTAATTATAGATTTTTTCATCGTTTGGTTGTGCAATTGTCCTAGAGCGATCCAGAACAAATAAGCGTATAAGATAATCGCGACCGCCAAGTGTGCTGTAAGGCGATATTGGCTCACATCTGGTCGATCAGAAAGTCCACTCTTTACCATAAACCATCCCAATACACCCTGCGCCATACCGAGTATAAATATGAATATTAGTTTTGATGCGAGACTACGACTAATCCAGCCTCGGAGAAGGAAATAAAAGAACGGTAGCAAAAATGTTATCCCTATAATCCGGCCCCAAAGACGGTGAAAATACTCCAACCAGAATATGGATTTGAAGTCATCCAGACCCATACCGTAATTTATCTTTTTAAATTCGGGTGTCTCCTTGTAAATAAGGAAAATATCCTGCCATTCGTCTGTTGTTAGAGGCGGCAACCAACTGGTGATTGGTTCCCAAACCACCATTGAAAGTCCCGAATGGGTGAGACGTGTTACTCCTCCTATTATCACCATTAAAAGCACCATGACGCAAATCACAAGAAGCCAGGAGACAACGGCTAAATGATTTGGTTTCCCGACCAAGATAGGGATGGGATTTGCAGTGAAAGTTGTCATACTGGGTTCTCACATAGTTTTGTCGTCGGGTAAACGCCAGATAAACACATATTAACTATTTCATTAGATCAATTTTATAAACCTATCCTCGAAATGTTAGTACTTGGGCTCAAATGTTACAGTCATGATACCGGCGCGGCGATCCTATCGGATGAAGGCGACAAGCTTTCTGTCTGTGCTATTTCTGAGGCACGGCTAAACCGGCGCAAGCACTCTTTCTCATACCCGTTAATGTCTATCGACTACTGTCTTAGGGCTTTTGGCCTTCAAAGTTTAACCCAGGTTGACCTCATCTGCATCGACCGTCATATCGAAACCTGGCCAGAAATCTCTTCTCAATACGGGTTCGATAATGCACTCCGAATGCATCATCCTCGATACGATCATAACTACCGCTGGAACTACCTAATCGAACAAACTATAAGCCTCGATCGAGATAAGGTCCGCTGGGTTAATCATGTGGATGCACATGCCGCAACCGCTTATTTTGCCTCACCGTTTGATGAGGCTGCTGTCCTAGTCGCCGAAGGTGGTACCGGCATATACAAAGGTTCTAATACCAATTTAGTACCCATAGATCGCATTGGATACCTGGGCGACACCTATCAAGATGGTCTAAAGCTTATGAAACGTAGGGATCATTTTGTTAACTCATCGTTCTTATTTGATAAATTTTCTGCTCAACTGGGTTATGATATCTTTGGCGCTGGCCAGACCATGGCACTTGCTGGATACGGCCATAATTTTCCAAGAAAAGATTACGTTGACATTGATCCCGATAGGTTTGACGATTTTATAATCAACCACGACAAGACAGTCTTGGGTATGACAAACGTCCCAAATTTTGAAGACACCCAAGGACAAGAACTGTTGTCGGAACCCTGGGTAAATTTGGCACGCCAAGCTCAGGAGACGCTAGAAGAAGATATCCTATACCTTGCACTGCAAACCAAGGTAAAGACTGGTAGCAGGTATCTTTGCTTGGCAGGAGGGGCGGCGCTTAACTGCATAATTAACCGAAAAATATATGACAGCGGATATTTCGAGGATCTCTTCATCCAACCCGCTGCGTCGGATGAAGGTATCCCGCTAGGATGCGCACTATGGGGCTACTACTCCAATGGCGGTTCACAACGATGGCATATGGATAACGCTTACTTAGGTGTTAACTATGGTGGTAAGGGTCTTGAGGAAGCCCTTGCCCCATGGAACCTGTATTCGCGTAATGTCTCTGCTAAAGATGTTGCGTTAGAACTCGCAAATGAAAAAATCATTGGCCGAATTTCGGGCAAATCCGAATACGGACCGCGCGCCCTTGGTAATCGTAGTATATTAGCAGATCCCCGTTCCCTAAAATTAAAGGACAGGTTAAACCGGGAAATTAAGCATCGGGAAAATTTCCGACCGTTTGCGCCGACCTGTCTTGAAGGCCAACTACCTTCCTATTTCAATGCCCCAAAACACTGTCCTTTCATGAACATTGCTGGGTTTGTACTCGAAGAGGGTTTGGATGAAGTCCCCGCCGTGGTACATGCGGATGGAAGCTGTAGAATACAAACTGTATCCCCAACCGATAACAATGGATACCACAGTCTAATTAATGAGTTTGGTCATATAACCGGTTGTCCAGTCCTTCTCAACACTTCCTTTAATGACCAGAACGAACCTATTATCGAGACTTACCAGGATGCCGTCTCCTGTTTCCTACGCACTGGATTAGACGCACTTTATGTTGAAAATAAACTAGTAAAAAAAACCAAAGAAACTCCGATAATTGATGGCAGAAAATTACTCGACGATACTGCAAAACAAACTCAAAGAACCTACAATGATTTAATTAATACTCACTGTGATCCAGAAAAATTCGTAGACCTCGCAAACAGACTCGAAAAGGGCATAAAGGGAATTGGCTAAATGGAGATATCCAATAATTACTCAATATCAGTCAAGGCATTGTCAAAAAAACGGATATGCTGATTAACGGCGTCAGTGCTTTCGAATATTGCTGATTTTGCCTCTAGTATTTTTTTTCTCATCTTTGTATTCCATCGTCTATCATTAACTAAGCGCACGGAATGTTCGACATATTCTAGTTCATCTGACGCCACACAATCAGTGACCTTCATTTTCGTGTAGAGCCCCAAACTCACACGGCCACGCATAAAAGTACTGGGAAGGGTTACGACGGGTGTTCCGACAGATAGTGCTTCAAAGGTCGTTATTCCTCCGCTGAAATGAGTGGGATCCAGGATAACGTCCACTGACGCCAATAGGTTCATAAATCCTCGGCGATCAGTGCGCGATGCAAAATAAATTCGATCCGCTACTTGTGGTATAGATCGGGTTAATCTTTCCCTTAATTTTTTTGTCCAAGTTGGATGATTTCCCTCAAGCAATATCAAGTTAGCCTTAGGGCATTGACCTAGAATCACTCCTAGGATTTTATCAAACCCTGGGTGGAATTTGAAAAGGGACTGTGGACAAAAAATCCGGCTCCACCTGTCTTCTTGCGATGTTGGAGATAGTACCATCCCATCTGATGGATCACTTATACAGATGGGTAACCCACTGAGTTGAACCAGTTGTTCTCGGTAAGCCCGATTCGCATTTTCAGGTTCTATTAGGCAGCTTGAAATAAAATAATCGAGATTCGGAATACCTGTTGTAACTGGATGCCCCCAGGCAACGCATTGGATAGGCGCCAAGCGCGAAAATGCTAGGAAATATGTCTGCGGCTCCATACCAATGTCGGTGTAATACAAAATATCCAATCGATCTCCGGCTATCTGTCGCCGTGCTGTCCCTAAATCACTAGATAATTTAACGAACTTATCTCCTTCGATGGCTATTCCCTCCTCCCGACCACCGGTAGAAATGTCAGAAAGAGAATAAATTATAATTTCAAAACGGTCCCGAGGAAGACCGGAAATCAAGCCCTTGTTCAACCGCTGAATAGTGTGATTAATAAAAAAATTTGAAACGAACCCGATTTTGTATTTTTCTCCCGCACGTTCTGGCATCCACTTAGCACAATGGGGAGCTTCAAATGATAAGGCAGAACAAGATTTTACGTACAAATTAGCGAGCTTCGACTGGATTGGGCAATCGTCCATTCCGTGGTAAGCCATTAGAAAATTGGTTGCTCCAATCTGCCGAAGTGGATCTTCAATTATTATATTTTGATCGGACAATTGATCCAGGCGTTCAGACGTTTTATGTCTGTACTCAAGTATTTGATCCAACGAATCCGGAATGACTGGCAAAAGCATTGCTTCACGGATTTTCGCACCCACGTCGTGGCCGATGCGAATGGCAGAAGAAAAGTGATGTCTAGCAGAATCCACATCTCCGTTCGTCTCATAGACATCGGCAAGGTTTTTGTGGGCTGGGGTATAGTTCTGATCCGCTGATATAGCTCGCTCATAAAAGCTAATTGCGTCATCCAATTTGTTTTGGCGCTTGAGTATATTAGCCAGGTTGTTAAGCGCTAAAGTATGATTGGGAGATAGATTGATTGTATGTTGATAGACTTCAGCCGCTTCATCAAATCTCGTCTGATCTCCCAACACTAAACCAAGATTATAGTGAAAATGTGGATTTTCAGGTTGTAAAATTATAGCTTTTTTCAGATTTAATTCCGCACGCATTAAATTACCAACTAAACGGTAAGCAAAGCCTAAATCTGCCAAAACATCAGGCCGATTTTTATCAATAGCCGCAGCCCGCTCCAAATAAAACACTGATAGTTTGTTATCCCCATTTTGCGAGGCAATTTGACCTAGTCCGTGTAATGCGTCGGTGTAATATGGATCTAATTGCAAAACGGCGAGATAGTTTTTTCTGGCTTGTCCCAACTGGCCAACGAGATAGGTCCGTTTTGCCTTCTCAATATATTTCTCTATTTTGTCCAATTACCCATTTTCCCATCAACAACTAGCGATAAAAGATGAATTAGGGGGATCACGTTTCCGGTTGAGTTACGAACGCTCATGATGGATTTCTGCGTCGGCCCGAAACTGCAATTGGATATTGCTA
>Ga0209403_10001663_pt1 | contig 28327 bp, 21 predicted proteins | sample ArcticOcean_MG_C_8_FD_187440 | JGI IMG/M metagenome (GOLD analysis project Ga0209403, IMG submission 187440) | Marine microbial communities from western Arctic Ocean - ArcticOcean_MG_CB11_86 (SPAdes) (version 2) | ecosystem: Environmental > Aquatic > Marine > Oceanic | place: Arctic Ocean...
CCACCTCTCAAGTTCAAAGATCGGGACGTCGGAAATCGCCCGCAGAGACTGCGCCGCTAAATCCCAACTTCTCTAGTGGAACTCCAGTCTCCGACCCAGGCCCAATCGCCCAAAGCGGCAGAAATCCGCCCCTCCCGGGCCAGCACGTTCGAGACGCGTCTCTGGCGCACGGAGAGTGGTGGGCCCGGCAGGACTCGAACCTGCAACCAGACCGTTATGAGCGGCCGGCTCTAACCAGTTGAGCTACGGGCCCTAGCGCATCGGCACCTGTGGTCTGAAAATCCAAAGGCTCAGGTGTCCAAGAAACTCCTGAGCTTCCGCGACCGGCTCGGGTGCTTGAGCTTGCGCAGTGCCTTGGCCTCGATCTGGCGGATACGTTCGCGCGTTACGGAGAACTGTTGCCCGACTTCCTCCAGCGTGTGATCGGTGTTCATCCCGATCCCGAAGCGCATGCGCAGCACCCGTTCCTCGCGCGGAGTCAGGCTGGCGAGCACGCGTGTCGCCGTCTCGCGCAGGTTCGAATGGATAGCGGCATCCACGGGCAGCACCGCGTTGCGATCCTCGATGAAGTCGCCAAGGTGGCTGTCTTCTTCGTCGCCGATGGGTGTCTCGAGGCTGATCGGCTCCTTCGCGATCTTGAGAACCTTGCGCACCTTCTCAAGCGGCATGTTCAGCTTCTCAGCGAGCTCCTCGGGCGTCGGCTCGCGGCCGATCTCGTGCAACATCTGACGCGAGGTGCGAACGAGCTTGTTGATCGTCTCGATCATGTGCACGGGAATGCGGATGGTGCGGGCCTGGTCGGCGATGGAGCGTGTGATGGCCTGGCGAATCCACCACGTGGCGTAGGTCGAGAACTTGTAACCGCGACGGTACTCGAATTTATCGACAGCCTTCATCAGGCCGATGTTCCCTTCCTGGATCAGGTCGAGGAACTGCAGGCCACGATTGGTGTATTTCTTGGCGATGGAGATGACGAGGCGCAGGTTGGCTTCAATCATTTCCTTCTTGGCCCGACTGGCTTCCCGTTCACCCTTTTGCACCGTGTGAACGATGCGCCGGTATTCCTGGATATCGAGCCCGACATCCGTACAGATTCCGGCGAGTTCCTGACGGATCAGTTTGACTTCGTCACCTTCTTTCTTGGCGAACTCGGCCCAACCCTTCTCTTTCCGACGCCGAACGCGCGACAGCCAGCGCGGATCGAGTTCGCGGCCCTGGTATTGTTTCAAGAAACTTGCGCGCGGGACCTTGTGCTTCTCGGCAAGGCGCAACAGGCGGCCTTCGAGGGAATAGAGATGTCGATTGATTCCGTAGAGCTGGTCGACGAGTTCCTCGATACGGCCGTTGTTGAGCCGGATCACGTCCATCTGCTCGACCAATTCCTCCTTGAGCTTGACGTAACGTTTTTCCTGCGCCGAACTCAGGGTTTCACTATTGAGAATCGCCTGGATCCGCAAATCCTGCAGGCGCTTGAACTTTTTGTAGGTGGAAGCGATATCGTGGAACGTATCGAGCACATGAGGTTTGAGGATGGCTTCCATCGCCGCCAGTGAGAGGGCAACCTCGTCGTCATCGTCGTCGTCGTCTTCCGCAGTCTCCTCCTCTGGCGCCTCTTCGCTTTCCTCTTCCGACGCCCCTTCTTCGCCTTCGGTTTTTTCGTTTTGATCTTCGTCCGGTCCGCCGAACGTCGCGTCGAGATCGACGATCTCACGCAGAAGTACACTCTCGGCCGTCAGGTCGTCGCGCCACTGGACGATGGCGCGCATGGTGAGCGGACTTTCGCAGATACCGCTGATCATGGTTTCGCGGCCCTTCTCGATCCGCTTGGCGATCTCGATCTCGCCCTGGCGCGAGAGAAGCTCAATCGAGCCCATTTCCCTCAGGTACATGCGCACCGGATCATCGGTACGCTCATACTCTGCCGTTTCTCCGGATTTCGCCGTCGCAACAGGTGCCGGCGGATTGTCAGGCTTTTCTTCGTCCGACGATGACTCTTCGGTCTCGTCTCCTTCGATGACATTGATGCCCGTCTCGGAGAGCATGGCCATGGTGTCTTCAATCTGTTCGGAAGAAACCTGATCCTGTGGCAGGACCTTGTTCAGCTCATCGTAGGTGACATACCCGCGCTCCTTCGCCTTAGCGACCATCTTCTTGATCGCCTGACTGGAGGCGTCGATGAGCGGGCTATCAGGTGTTTCTTCGGTCGCTTCTTCAGTCTCTGCCGCGTTGGCCATATTCGCCACCGTAATTGTTGATGTCGCTGGGCAATTGATATCAGACCGGTGTTATCAGATCGGCCGATACCAGGCCGGTCCAAAGCACCGGACGTCTAAATCGTCGCACTCAATGTGTTCTCGTGGGTGTCGGGCCTGCTGCTGCCGTTTCCGCTGTGTTGCTTCGTTCCGCCTCGCCGAGGAATGCCTTCAGGCGGTTGAACCCTTCGTCCGTAAAATCAAACTCCTCGATGCACGCGCTTTTCTCCGCCGGCAGTGTTACGGCCAGACGATGAACAGACAACGTGTTCTCCCACCCTTCCCGAGCGGTTTCCTTTGGCACATCTGGGCGTACAAACGGTGCGAGCGGCGCGATTCTCGCGTCGGCGATGTCATCCAACGTCGCCGTATATCCCTTTTCACAGAGGTGTTGCTTCAATGCCGCGCTGTCAAGACCCAGGCTACCCCGCGCTATCTCTAAGATTTCATTGCGCAATCTGTCAAGCGTGAGGTTGGTTAAGTCGATGCCCGCAAATTCTTCCGAATACTGATCCAGAAGGTCCGGATGGCCAATGATCGTGGCGACCAGGACACGCTCCCGGCGCTCCGTAATCCCGCCTCCGCCCAGTCCCAGACCGTGGTGGCGCGAGAGCCTGCGGGTCCGCTGCGAGGTTCCGTATGGCCGGCTGGACCGCGAAGACCGCGTCCCTGATCCGCGACGCCCCTCGTTGAACATTTCATCCAACCGCACCCGGTAGTGCCGTTCATAAAAGGCTTTTACCTGAACGTCGCCGATCCGCTCAACGACCTCACGTATATCCTTTGCGAACCCGGCACGGCGCTCCGGCGTATCGAGATTTTTGTCCTGCATTGTAATTTGCCACAGCAAATCCGAGAGCGGCGTCGCATCCGCGAGCAGTTGCCGGAACGCCGTCGCCCCCTGAGACCGCACCAGACTATCCGGATCTTCGCCCGTCGGCAGCAATGCGAAGCGAAGGGAATGTCCCGACTTCAGGTGTGGCAGCGCGCGATCCGCCGCGCGACTGGCGGCGTTAAATCCCGCTTTGTCGCCGTCGAAGCACATGATCGGTTCGGGCGAGAGGCGCCATAACAGGCCAAGCTGTTCCTCTGTCACGGCCGTCCCAAGTGGTGCGACAGCGTTGGCAAAGCCCGCCTGGTGCAACGCAATGACGTCCATGTAGCCTTCAGCAACGATGACCGATCCTTCGTCGCGAACCGATGGCCGGGCCCGCGCAAGATTGTAGAGCAGCCGTCCTTTGTGGAAGAGCGATGTCTCCGGGGAGTTCAAATATTTTGCGGGCGCATCATCCAGCGCCCGTCCCCCGAATGCCACGACCCGGCCGCGCGGGTCCGTGATCGGGAACATGATCCGGTTGCGGAACCGGTCGAACGTGTCGCCGCCGTCCTCGGGAGATATCACCAGTCCAGCCTCGATCAGCTGCTGTTCCGAGAACTTTCGCGCCAGCAATGCCTCTTTGAGGGCCGTGCGACTATTCGGCGCGCAGCCGAGACCGAATTCCTCGATGGTGTCGTCTGTCAGCCCACGCCCGGCAAGATACTCCCGTGCGGAGCGTCCCGAACCGGCCGCCAAGCGCCCCTGAAACCACTCAGCCGCGAATGCCATGACGTCGTACAGGCTGGCCCGCACTTTGTCCTGCGCCTCGGCTTCAGGCGAGCGCGCGGGCATCTGCATCCCCGCTTCCGCCGCGAGCTTTTCGACCGCTTCGATAAAGCTCAAGCCTTCCCGCTGCATGACGAAATCGAAAACACTGCCGTGCGCCTGACACCCAAAGCAGTGGTAAAATCCCTTGTCCTCGTTGACCGTGAACGAGGGGGTTTTTTCATTGTGAAATGGGCACAAACCCGTCCACTCGCGCCCGCGGCGCGTCAGCTTCACATGCCGCCCGACGACTTCAACGAGTTGAACCCGGGACCGCACGTCATCAAGGAAATGATCTGGAAGTGCCATGGACTATGGATTCAATTCACATGAAACATTTTCGACCGACCCCGCTCCCGCGTTGAGGAAGCGTTCGTAGTAAGCGTCGGACGCCATTTCGCCGAACAACGACAGAGCAAAAACCGCACCGTCACTAACGGTCCCGCGGATTTGTTACTCATATGCGATGTCAGCAAGACCAAAGGCCACTGCGCCTACGACAACAGGCCCTTGACGACCTGACTGGCCTTACCAAAATCCATCCGCCCGGCATAACGCGATTTGAGCTCACCCATCACCTGTCCCATGTCTTTAATACTGTGGGCGCTCAACTCCCCGATGATTTCCGAACTCGCTTCCGAGACTTCATCCTCCGACATTTGCTTGGGCAGAAACTCTTCAATCACCCTGATCTCGCCTTCTTCCTGCTCGACCAGGTCCTGCCGCTGACCACTCTTGTACATCTCAATCGATTCGCGGCGTTGGCGGATCATCGTCTGCATCATGTTGAGGATTGCATCCTCACCGAGGCCATCATTATCGCCCGTGCCGCGCACGGCGATATCGCGGTCCTTCAGCGCAGCCAAGATCAATCGCACGGTCGCACACCGTCGTGCGGCCTTGGCTTTCATTGCGCTCTTTAGGGATTCGGAAAGGCGTTCGCGTAACATGCCCTGCCCGTTACGGCCCAGAGGGGAAACATTGAGTGTAGTGGAGACTGCGGAGAATAGCAAACTCAATTATCTCGATAACTAATTGAAATATATCGATAAATTACTACACAGGCAGGGTTGACGGCGGCATGATTCTTGCGTAGGTTCCGCCGGACTTTGCGTCATCGTCGCGCGTTGCGTTGCGCGCGGTCTGTAAGGACGCTGCGGCTCGGGACTTCTCCGCCACGATGTTCAAGTTCTTTCATCCGCAATCCAACAACTCGACGATCGCGATCGATCCACATTGATGTCCAGACCTGACTTGACTGACGCCCTATCCCGTATCGCGGGGGCGTCAGCAGTATTGGTCTTGGATGACGGCTCGGTCCTGTGGGGCCAGGGTGTCGGCGTCACCGGTACCGCCATCGGAGAGGTCTGCTTCAACACCTCCATGACGGGGTACCAGGAGATCATCACCGATCCGTCCTATGCCGGTCAGATCATCACCTTCACGTTTCCACATATCGGCAATATCGGGGCCAACGACGAGGACGTCGAATCGCTGACCCCAGCCGCGCGTGGCGTTGTCCTGAAAGCGTCGATCACGGACCCATCGAACTTCCGGGCCCTGTCGCATCTCGACACCTGGCTCAAGAGGCAAGGGCTTGTCGGAATCGCCGGCGTGGATACTCGTCGCCTGACACGGCGCATCCGGGACGGCGGCGCGCCCACGGGACTTGTGTGCCATGCGCCAGGCGGCAATTTCGACCTCACCGACCTGCACGATAGTGCCAAGAGCTGGCCAGGACTCGAAGGGATGGACCTTGCGAAGGAGGTCTCATGCACCGAGACGTACGACTGGAACGAGACGCGGTGGCATTTAGGCGATGACGCCCAATCCACCGGCTACGGGAAACTGAAAGATACACGATTCCGCGTGACTGCCGTCGACTTCGGCATCAAGCGGAATATTCTGCGCTGCCTGGCCTCCCTCGGCTGCGACGTCACGGTCGTACCTGCGTCGGCAACCACTGAGGACATCCTGAGTCGCAAACCCGACGGCGTATTCCTGTCGAATGGTCCCGGTGATCCATCGGCGACCGGTGAATATGCGGTGCCCGCCATCAAAGGCGTGCTGGAATCAGGCGTGCCGATTTTCGGAATCTGCCTGGGACACCAGATCCTGTCGCTCGCGCTCGGCGCAAGTACCCGGAAGATGCATAAAGGCCATCGCGGCGCCAATCATCCCGTTAAGAATCTCGCAACCGGCAAAGTCGAAATCACCAGTCAGAACCACGGCTTTGTAGTGGATGCCGACACGCTGCCGGCAAGTGTGACTGCAACGCATATTTCGCTCTTCGACGGCTCGTTGGAAGGCTTGACTGTGGAGGGCGCGCCGGTCTTTTCCGTCCAGTACCACCCCGAGGCGTCACCGGGGCCGCAAGACAGCCACTACCTGTTCGACCGTTTCATCGCGCTGATGGACGCTGCGCAGCAATGAACCACAGAGGCACAGAGGCGCGTGTCCGCGTCAGTGGCATTGCGGCGAAGAGCGCGCCCGATGCGCAAAGGCTTCGCTGCATCCTTACGGATGCGTCCCCCCACCCCAGCCCTCCCCCCCAAGGGGGGAGGGAGCTACGCCCGCACGCAGTCTGACATGCCTAAGCGCACCGACATCGAGTCGATCCTGATTATTGGCGCCGGTCCGATCATCATCGGCCAGGCGTGCGAGTTCGACTATTCGGGAACCCAAGCCTGCCGAGCCTTGAAGGCGGAGGGTTACCGGATCATCCTGGTTAACTCGAACCCAGCAACGATCATGACCGACCCCGACATGGCGGATGCCACCTATGTCGAGCCGATCACGCCGGAATTCGTCGCCAAAATCATCGAGAAAGAAAAACCGGATGCGCTGCTGCCGACGATGGGCGGCCAGACGGGGTTGAACACCGCCATGGCAGTGGCGGACATGGGGATCCTCGATGCCTACGGTGTCGAGATGATCGGCGCCGACCGCAATGCCATCCGCAAAGCGGAAGACCGGGAGCTCTTCCGCAAATCGATGGAGAACATCGGCCTCGAATGCCCTCTCAGCCTGACCGCGCATTCCGTCAATGAGGCGCGTGCCGCGCTGACCGAAATCGGATTTCCCCTGATCATCCGGCCATCCTTCACTCTGGGAGGCACCGGGTCCGGCATCGCCTACAACCGTGAAGAATTCGAACAAATTGTCGCCAACGGGCTCGATGCCTCTCCCACAACAGAGGTGCTGATCGAACAGTCCGTCCTGGGCTGGAAAGAGTACGAGATGGAGGTCGTCCGCGATAGGAACGACAACTGCATCATTATCTGTTCGATCGAGAACGTCGACCCGATGGGTGTGCATACCGGCGATTCGATCACCGTCGCCCCGGCTCTGACGCTGACGGACAAGGAATATCAAATCATGCGCAATGCCTCGATCGCGGTGCTGCGCGAGATCGGGGTGGAAACCGGCGGTTCCAATGTCCAATTCGCAGTGGATCCGGCAACCGGACGGCTCGTCGTCATTGAAATGAATCCTCGGGTTTCCCGTTCCTCGGCGCTGGCCTCCAAGGCCACAGGATTTCCCATTGCGAAGGTGGCCGCGCGACTTGCCGTGGGCTACACGCTCGACGAACTCGACAACGAGATTACGGGAGTGACGCCTGCCTCCTTCGAGCCGACCATCGACTACGTGGTCACGAAAATACCGCGCTTCACTTTCGAGAAATTCCCCGGTGCCGTGCCGCTGTTGACGACATCGATGAAGTCGGTGGGCGAAGCCATGTCAATCGGCAGGAGTTTTGCCGAGTCCCTGCAAAAGGCTCTGCGTTCGATGGAAACAGGATTGACCGGCCTCAATGAGGTTGTGATCTCCGGGGCCGAAGACCCTGCGTTAGCAGAAACTACGGCATATCGCGATGCAGTCACCGCCGCGTTGGCGCTATCTTCACCCGAACGGCTGCTGGTCATTGCGCAAGCACTGCGCGCCGGCTTCAGCACTGAGGATATCCAGAAACCGACCAGTTACGACCCCTGGTTCATTGAGCAGATCCGAGCCATTGTCGACGCCGAAAACGACGTCCGGAAGAACGGGCTGCCGGATTCGCGTGAGGCCCTGATCGGCCTGAAACAGTTAGGGTTTTCAGACAATCGCCTGGCCGAACTATCAAATACCGATGAGGCTGGTGTCGCGGCGGCGCGATCCCACCTTGACGTTCATCCGGTGTTCAAACGAGTCGATACTTGCGCGGGTGAATTCGAGTCGCAAACCCCGTACATGTACTCGACGTACGAATCGGATACGTGGCTTTCCCTCGACGGTTCGACGAATAGCGCGTCCGAAGCGCAACCGAGTGATCGCACCAAAGTCATCGTCCTCGGCGGTGGCCCCAACCGTATCGGCCAGGGAATTGAATTCGACTATTGCTGTTGTCACGCCGCCTATGCATTGGCCGAGGCGGGACACGAGACCATCATGGTCAACTGCAATCCGGAGACCGTGTCCACCGACTACGACACATCCGACCGGTTATATTTCGAACCGCTTACCGTTGAGGACGTCCTGGCGATCGTGCGAACGGAACAATCGAACGGCACGCTGCTCGGAATCATCGTTCAATTTGGCGGCCAGACACCACTTAAGCTCGCGCAAGGGCTGGGTGAGGCCGGCGTCCCCATCCTGGGCACTTCACCCGATGCCATCGACCTTGCAGAAGATCGCAAGCGTTTCCAGCAATTGTTGTCGCGGCTCAAGTTACGCCAGCCCGCCAACGGACTCGCCACCAGTATCGACGAAGCCCGCGTGATCGCCGAAGAGATCGGTTTTCCAGTGCTCATCCGGCCTTCCTATGTCCTGGGCGGGCGCGCGATGGAAATCGTCTACGACAACACCGCCCTGGAACGGTACATGCGGGTGGCCGTGCAGGTCTCGGGGACCAGCCCTGTCCTCATCGACGCATACTTGCGTGATGCGATCGAGGTCGATGTCGATGCGATCTGCGATGGAGAGGAGGTCTTCGTTGCCGGAATCATGGAGCATATCGAAGAGGCGGGTGTTCACTCCGGAGATTCGGCCTGCGTCCTGCCGCCTCACACGCTGCCCGCAGCGACGCTCGAAGATATCCGCCAGCAAACTGCCGCACTCGCCAAGGAGCTGAATGTCGTCGGTCTGATGAATGTCCAATTCGCGGTGAAGGACCAGGACGTTTACATCCTCGAGGTCAATCCCCGGGCCAGCCGAACTGTCCCCTTCGTCGCCAAGGCCACAGGGCGCCCCATTGCAAAGATCGCCGCCCGGGTCATGGCGGGGTCAAAGCTCGCTGAATTGATGACCGACAGCGGTGACCAGACGATTGGCCAGGTGGCTGTGAAGGAAGCGGTCTTTCCCTTTGCCCGATTCCCTGGCGTTGATGTGGTGTTGGGACCTGAGATGCGTTCCACGGGTGAGGTGATGGGCATCGACACCAACTTTGCGCGCGCCTTCGCGAAGTCGCAGCTTGCCGCGGGCGTGCAACTGCCCACATCCGGCAAAGTGTTCATATCCGTCAAGGACGACAACAAAGCCTCGATGGTTGCGCCTGCGCAGAAGCTGATCGAACTTGGCTATGAGATCGTGGCAACCCACGGCACCGCGGAGTTCCTGCGATCGGCAGGCATCACATGCAACGATACGAACAAGGTTTTGGAAGGCAGTCCGCATATTGTCGATTCGATCAAGAACGGAGACATCGCGCTCGTCTTCAACACGACGGAGGGCGCGCAGGCGATCGCCGACAGTTTTTCGCTGCGCCGGGCCGCCTTGACCGAGCATGTGCCCTACTATACGACGATCGCCGGCGCACTGGCTGCGGTTCAGGCCATGGAAACTCTTCTTGCCGGCAGCCTTGAAGTCACTCCACTGCAAACCTATTCTAATTCCTTGTCGTAAACGTTTTCGTCTGGCTGCCAGCACGCAACCATTGGGTGGTAATGCTGAACCGGCTTCGAACGGGCAGAGTGAGTAATGATTGAAAAAGTCCCGATGACTGAGGCGGGGTATACCCGCTTGCAGGATGAACTCAAACGCCTTAAGACGGTCGAGCGCCCCTCGGTCGTGAAGGCGCTGGAATCGGCGCGTGAACATGGCGATCTCTCCGAGAATGCCGAGTTTCATGCGGCGAAGGAACGTCAGAGTTTCATCGAAACCCGGGTGATGGAACTCGAGGACAAGATTCGCCGCGCGGACGTTATCGACGTCAGCGCGCTCTCCGGCAACCGTGTCCAGTTTGGCGCGACCGTCCGGCTTGCGGACGAAGACACCGATGAAAAGGTTACCTATACGATCGTCGGCACGGACGAAGCTGATATCAAAGAGGGCCTGCTCTCGGTGACATCACCGCTGGCACGCGGCATCATCGGAAAGAACAAGGGTGATTCTGCCGAGGTCAACACGCCAGGCGGCCTCAAGTACTACGAAATCCTGACCGTCAAATATAAATAGGCGGAGTCGCCTCCTTAACCACAGAGACACTGAGAGATTCCGCTCACGAAACACTTGGTTCCGTGTACGGCTGTCATGGGGCAACTGATACGCTAGTTCTGTTTGATGAGGCGCAAAGCGCCTCGGGCAAAACCTACTATTATTCCCTTCAAAAGGGACGAGCCGTCCGATTGGCATGTAGTCACGCGCGCGACTAACTCAGTGCCTCTGAGTCTTTGTGGTCAAAATTCCTTATGACTCGGCTAGGACTTCGATCTCAATTGGCACGCCTGGTTCGGACTTTGAAGGTCGAATAGCGAGGGCACTTTTCACTTGGGCGACATTGGGTGCCGCCGTCAATTCGGTTGTGAGAAATGTTTGATATGCATCCCAGTCGGTAGCCACAACTTTCAAGAGAAAATCAACTTCACCGGCCAACATGGAGCACTCCCTGACCATTGGCCAACTCACCACGAGTTCCTCAAACGCAGCTAAATCCTGCTCCGCTTGGCTCTCCAGACCGACCTGGGCAAATACCGTAACGCCGAAGCCCAGGGATTCCGTGTTGAGATCAGCGTGGTAACCACGAATATAGCCAGCCGCTTCGAGGGCGCGGACGCGCCGCAGACACGGCGGCGCGGAAATGCCGACCGTCTTGGCGAGCTTCACATTGGTGACTCGTCCGTCCGCCTGCAACGTTCGAAGAATATGGCGATCGATGCGGTCGAGTTTGACGCGGGTCATAGAGACCATTTCCCTCCCGTGCAGTCCGCTAATTCAGTGGTCGAAGCAACCGAACGGCGCGAAATATTATTTCGTAGGGTAATATTGTTTCGTTTAGGCGACAAGCTGACGAGCTTGCGGAATCATGCTGTTGTGACCGCCATCGTCTGCGATATTGACCTGACTAGAGCAATCTTGCCGAACGGATTCCATGCTGTCTTCGCCTGACCCAACAGCCCAACCCAGCAACCGGGAGTTATGCTGGATCATCACGGAAGGCGCCGTTGGCATGGAGAATCAAGCCTTGGGCCTCGCTGAGGCAATCGGTCTCCCGATAGTGGTCAAGCGCGTAACTGCCCGCGCACCGTGGAAGAACCTTCCGGCACAGATTTGGCTCCGTCCTCTGAACGTGGTGACGGCGCAAAGTGATCCGCTTGTACCGCCATGGCCGCGTCTTTTGATCTCTTGTGGCCGGCGCAGCGTTCCCTTCAGTACAGCAATCCGGCGTGCCAGTGCCGGGACCTGCTTCACAGTGCATATCCAGAGCCCCAAGACCAGGCTCCACCACTTCGATCTCATCGTCCCTCCCCGTCACGACGGACTGGCCGGGCCAAACGTCATATCCTCTCGCGGTGCGCTCAATCGGATAACGCCGACCAAACTGGCCGAAGGAGCCCGGCGTCTCAGACCGCGTCTTGAACACCTCCCCCGTCCGCTTGTCGCCGTACTACTCGGTGGCACGAGCAACAGCTATCGGCTAACGACGGCGCGAACCAGCCATATAGCCGATCAACTGCTCAATCTGATGCAATCGACGGGCGCCGCATTGGCGATCACACCCTCTCGAAGGACGGGCCAGGAGAACGTGGCCGAACTGCGTCGGAAGCTGCCTGAAGACGGTGTCTTTTTCTGGGATGGAACTGGCACGAACCCTTATTTCGGCCTCCTGGGCCTTGCCGATACCATTGTCGTGACCTGCGACTCCGCAAGTATGGTGTCTGAAGCTGCCAGCACTGGAAAACCGGTTTATGTGATCGACCTCGACGGTGGCTCGCGGCGCTTTCGGTTGTTCCATGACATGCTTCGTGAAGACGGCATTACGCGCTGCTTCGACGGGCGGCTCGAGCAATGGAGTTACGCGCCGCTGGATGACACGGAGACGGTTGCCGCCACGGTTCGCCAGCGAATAGGATTGCCCCCGCAGGAGCCCAACAGATGCCGCTGAAAATAGAGACATTCAAGAACCAAGGCTGGCGCCCCGGCGGCAATTTTGGCGGCACGACCTTATTCAAGGCTCTGGGACACCCTTACGCCGCGGAACGCGCTGAAGTACTGCTCCAGCGCTTGCAACAGGCGGGACCGATCGCGGTTTACGACCCTCTGGGCCAGGCCTCCGACTTCGAAGTTCTCTATTCGCTCGATGGCTGCGAGGTCGCGGAGTCTTTTGTCCAGAACATTGACGAGATCGGCACTGTCGTTGCGGGGTGCGAGGCCCGGCCCGTTACTGAGTTGCCAGGATGCACGGCATCCACCCTGCTGGTTATGGCGTTCGATGCGGACCGGCTCATGGACCACGTCCGCCATTTGTTCCCGGAGAATCTGAACGTCGTTTCCCTCGACGAAATCCGCCTTCCCAGCGAATGGCTCAGCAATCGCCGGAACTACCTTGATCCCCTGAATTTTGCGACCAACTTCGCCCTATTTCGCGACGGGCCGGATCTACACACTTCGGTCCGCACCGCAAACTATTGGGCGGGGTATGGCGCTGACGACGTCGAATTATGGCTTTGCCTGTTTGATGAATTCGGGTCGGTTCTGGCGACCTGGAACGAGCCGCTGAGAGAGACTTGCTCCTCGATCACGATTGACAGCGCCAATATTCGCGGCCGCTTCGGCCTAGGAAACTTCTGCGGCTCGCTGTTCATCCATGCCCTGCGCGTCCGTGGCCATGACGTCATCAAATACGCCTTGGACATTCATGGCGATAGCGCCGACATCCTTTCCTGTACGCACGATGCGAACGCCTGGCCCGCCGATCTTTACGCTGGCATGCCGGCGCCGGACGATGGCGAGCGCGTCATCTTGTGGATTCAAAACAGTCATCCGATCGCGATCCCCAAGGGCGGGATCGGCGTAAATGCCATGGGATCGCAGGACATCGCCTGGCTGGATCAGGAGATCCCCGCCTTCGGGACATATCCGCTCGACGTGAATTCGCTGCTTCCAGATCTCCGCTGGCCCAGCCAAATCGAGATCCAGGCGGGACGCTACTTCGTCCGCCCTCGCTACGAAATAGCAGGCCCCAACGGCCAATCTCGGATCGCACACGCCAATGTTGAACGAACCGATTTGAAACCCGATCCCAATATCCCGAACCTCGGATCGATCATGGGTAAGGGATACATTCTCCCGTTACCCGTTCTTCCACTGGAGTGCTTTGAGAGCCTCGCCCTACCGACACCCATGACGTCGACGCAGATGGAGCTACCTATCAAATGTGCCCTGATGGACGCGGACGGAGGGATGGTGGCGGAAACATTTCTCGGACGGATTGCCCGGCACGACAGCAAGGTAATCGACATCGACTCATGGCTCTCGGCTGCAGACGCCCATCTGCCGTCCGGTTACGGCCACATCGAGTTGCTTTACGATTTCAGGGAGGGTGGTGAGGCGGACGGCTGGCTGCATGGCATCGGACGGTACCGCCGCCGCGACAGTGAATATGCGGCAGAGACAAGCTTCGGCGCCCATATTTTCAATACGCCGATCGTTTATCGGGATGAACCACAGTCATACGCGTCAAACCCGCCTGGTCTGTCGACGCGCCTTTTCCTGCGCGTCGGTAACGGCAACTTGGAGACGATGTGCCATCTTATCTATCCGGCCTCGTTACCGTGGAAGGACCTCTCGGATACGCAACTGCTTCTCCATGACGGAGACGGGAGCCTCGTCGATACGGTCACCGTAAATATCCCCTGTGGAGGCTCGCTCCACTGGCATTACCACGACACATTCGACGCAGCGGCGATCGAGCGCGCCGGCGAAGGCGCCTACGTTCTGGTCCGGGACAGTACGTGCCGGCTGTTCGGGTACCACGGACTGATCGCGGACGATGCCGCGTTCTGCCTCGACCATATGTTCGGGTTCTGATGGCCACGCGAACTGCTGTGCCTTGCATAACCCTTGCCGACTTCATAAATAGATGTTGCCGTTGACGCTACCGAGGATTTCTACATGAGCGAACACAAGCACAGCCGGGTTCTGATCGTCGGATCCGGACCCGCCGGCTATACCGCCGCGATCTATGCCGCCCGGGGCGGTCTGGCGCCGGTTGTGGTTCGCGGACTCGAGCCTGGCGGACAGATGACGATTACAACCGATGTCGAGAATTATCCCGGATTCTCGGAGATCATTCAGGGTCCATGGCTGATGGAGCAGATGGCCGACCAAGCCCGCAGCGTCGACGCTGACCTGGTCGATGACATGATCACCGAAATCGACTTTTCAGCCCGGCCCTTCAAGGCCAAGGGTGATTCCGGAAACACCTACAGCGGCGACTCCGTGATCATCTCGACCGGCGCCCAGGCTCGCTGGCTCGGTTTGCCGAGTGAAGACACGTTCAAGGGCTTCGGCGTCTCGGCCTGTGCCACCTGTGATGGGTTTTTCTTCCGCGAGAAAGAAGTCGTTGTCATCGGCGGCGGCAACACGGCAGTGGAGGAAGCCATCTACCTGACCAATCACGCGAGCAAGGTGACCCTGGTCCATCGCCGAGACGAACTGAGGGCAGAGAAGATTCTTCAGAAGCGCTTGTTCGAGAACGAAAAGATCGAGGTCATTTGGAACCATGTGCTGGAAGAAGTTTTGGGCGAGCAGAATCCACCCGGTGTGACTGGCGCACGGTTCCGTCATACCCAAAGCGGCGAGATCAAGGAGCTTGCTGTAGATGGCGTTTTCATCGCAATCGGCCACACTCCGTCCACAGAACTTTTCCATGGCAAAATCGATATGGACGATGAGGGGTATATCAAGACGGCGGCCGACTCGACCGCAACGAACATCTCCGGAGTCTTTGCGGCTGGCGACGTCCAAGACAAGATCTATCGTCAGGCCGTGACCGCGGCGGGCACCGGGTGCATGGCCGCCCTTGAGACCGAGAAGTTCCTCGCGGAGCACGGCGCGACGGCTCAGGAGGCGGCGGAGTAGCCCCGCGGGTTTGACCCGACGATGGACTGGGACAAACTAAGGATATTTCACGTGGTCGCCGAGGCGGGCAGCTTCACGCACGCCGGCGACACCCTAAATCTGAGCCAGTCCGCGATCAGCCGGCAGATCAGCGCACTTGAGGAGAGCATCGGCGTGGTGCTCTTTCACCGTCACGCCCGAGGCCTGATCTTGACGGAGCAGGGTGAGATGCTCTATCGCACGGCTCACGATATGTCGGCACGCCTCGCGATGGCTGAGGTCATGATCACCGATGCCGCCGAAAAACCGCGCGGCGAACTTAAGGTGACAACCACCGTAGGTTTCGGATCGACCTGGCTGACACCGCGCATCCGCGAATTCACGGAGCATTACCCAGACGTTACCCTGCACCTAATTCTGGATGACCGGGAACTCGACCTTGGAATGCGCGAAGCGGACGTCGCAATTCGCATGCACGAGCCCGTTCAGGGAGATCTCGTGAAGCGCAAGCTGGTCAGGGTGCACAGACACATCTATGCCTCGCCGGAGTATCTTTCCCGCAACGGAACGCCGACCACGATCGACGAATTGGCGGACCATAAACTCATCGTATATGGCGAAGAGGCCCCGACCGTACTCGCCAATGTGAATTGGCTTCTCATGCTTGGTGACAAAGCCACCAACACCCGGTTGAAACCCTCCCTGAAGGTCAACAATATTTACAGCACGCTTGTGGCGGTCGAATCGGGCGTAGGCATCGCCGGACTGCCGGACTACATGGTCCAGGGTCACTCTCGGGTGACAAGGATCATTCCTGACATCGAAGGGCCCGCGTTCGACACATTTTTTGTCTACCCTGAAGAACTCAGGCATTCGAACCGGGTCTCTATTTTCCGCGATTTTCTTGTGAGAAAAGTCCAAGGCGAGCGGTTCTAGAGCAAATTCACGCATCCGCCGGAATTTGAAGCTGCCCCGGCCGATCACGGCCCAATCATGCTCACAATCTCCTAGATATGCAAAACATGCATAGCTGAATTGAGAGATTAACTCTACCGAAATCCCATTATAGGGACCATATAAACAATGTATGGATGTTGCAGTGCAACGTTCATCCAGTTTCGGGCACTGCGTCCGAAACAGGTCGAATAGGGTTCTTCCCGATTTTCGACCACTTTGCGTCTCCCAGACGTAATGCCTCCCTGCTACAATTGCCGGGCCCATGTGGCCCGGCATTTTTTTGTTCCTGCCCGTGTATATTCATACGACCTCGCAATTGTTGCGGTGAATAGAGACGATGATGAGGATCCTTGGATGAAAACGCTGGATTGGTATTTCGACTTCCTGTCAGGCTTTGCCTACATGCAGTTCAAACAGTTAAAGGAATTGCCGGACGACGTCTCTGTTGAGTTTCGACCGATGCTGTTTGCAGGATTGCTGCAACATCACGAAACAAAAGGACCGGCGCAGATTCCGCGAAAACGGGTGTTCACGTATCGACACTGGATCTGGCAGGCGCAGGAAGCCGGTATTTCCTTTCGCATGCCGCCCACCCATCCGTTCCCGCCGCTGCCACCCCTGCGCCTCGCCATTGCGCTCAAGAACGACGCTGATGCGATCGGGTCAATTTTCGATCACATTTGGCGTGACGGCGAAGATGTCGGTGATCCCGGCGGCTGGGCGCGCCTGATCGATAAGTTGGGCGTATCGGATGCCGATACCTTGATTGATGATCCGGGTGTTAAGGATCAACTACGGCAAAATACAGAGACTGCCATTGAGCTTGGATTATTCGGTGTACCGACGGCCTTGATCGATGACCAACTTTTCTGGGGGCAGGACTCGACGTCGATGTTGTTCGCGTATCTCGAAAATTCCGACATGTTCAAGGACAGCGAGATGGCCAGAGTCGAAGATCTGCCGCGGGGCAACATCAAATAAAAAAATAAGATTGAGTGCCTTAGTCCAGGCCCAGTAGCTCCGGCAGATCGCGGAGACCGTCAAACACAATTGCACCGGCCTCTCGGAGTACGTTCTGCCGTCGCACGTCGCCCGCGGCATATCCGTAAACCGTCATCCCGGCCGCCAAACCACCGGCGACACCTGGAAGGCTGTCTTCAATGACCACGCTTTCTGAAACAGCCGCGCCATACTCACGGGCCGCAAGCAGGAAGACATCTGGTGCGGGCTTACCTCGCGCAACATCACTGGTACTGAACATGCGTCCTTCCAGCCGGCCCAACAATCCAGTCAAGCCCAACGTGAATCGCATCTTCTCGTGATCTCCCGAAGATGCGACGCAGTAGGCGATCTCGCTTGCGGCAATAGCGTCCAGCACCACGTCTGCGCCGGACACCGGCATCAACTCATTGCGGAACGCCTCAAAGGTGCACGTCTGAGCATGCGAAATGAAATCTTGCGGCAGCCGTGCGCCCAACGCCGTTTCCGCCCAAGCGACGACCTGTTTCATCGAATGTCCAGTCGTCGCCCGTGAGACTTCTTGCGCCGAGAGTGAAAGCCCCGCTTCGACCAACGCCTGAGTCAGAATCCGATTGGCGATCGGTTCAGAGTCAACGAGCACGCCATCACAATCGAATACGACGAGATCAACCACTTCCGGTTCCCTTTGTTGCACTCAGGACGCGCAGAATGCACGTCAGGCCCACGCATAGCGCTGACCGTTTTGATTTGAGCCGCGTCGCCCACCATGATTAAGCTCATTGCACAAAACTCCTACGATGGGTCAGTCTGTCTACCATGCGGCTTGATCGGTTGACACGGGTCTGGTTGGCAGCCCTGACGGGCGCCTGCGGCGCACTGCTTTTTCTTGCAGTGTCATCCGGTGGGCCGGCTTTCGCCGATGCGTTGGCGGATCTCGAACGAGCATCCCAGGCGCGGCAGGACGGCAATTATCGGAGGGCATTGCTCCATATTTCCCGGGCGATCGAGTCTAGCGAACTGGACGATGGAAACCTGGCAGTCGCGTACAACAACCGTTGCACCGTATTCAACACGCTGCTGCGATTGGATCGGGCGCTCGCAGACTGTACCCGGGCAGTACAGCTTCGACCAAAATTCGCAAAAGCCTACATCAATAGAGGTCTGAGCCTGCGCCGCCTGGGCCGGTATGTCCCTGCGATTGCGGACTATTCAAGAGCTGTGAGCCTCGAACCCAAGCTGGTATCCGCCTACAGCAACCGGGCATATGCCAAGTATCGTCTTGCGGCTTTCGAGTCCGCTTCATCCGACTACGAAAAAGCCATCGAACTCGCACCCGGAGTTCCCGTGCTGCACGGTGGTCTGGGCATTGTCCGCTTTACTCAAGAACGCTTCGACGAAGCTGCCAGACATTTCAGCGATGCCAACCGCCTCGAGCGCTCTTCGTTGTACTGGCCGCTCTGGCATCATTTGGCAGCCCGCCGCGCCGGACTTGACGATACCTCAGTACTGATGACCGCCGCCCGGAAACTTGATCTGCGGAAATGGCCCGGTCCCGTCATCTTACTGTTGGTTGGCGACTTGGAAGAGAGCCAGGCGCTGACGCGTGCCGGCGCCGACAACGATACCGCCAACCCGCTCATCCGATGCGAAGGTTTATTCTTTGCCGGCCAACTTCAGCTCATGGACGGCGATCCGGAACGCGCCATCGAACACTTCAAGAAAATCTTGGGCATAAAGGCAATTGATGTGTGCGACCATACGGTCGCGATCGTCGAGCTCCGACGCCTTGGCGTGAACCTCTTGCCGCCTGAAAAGCAGATCGACATTCAAAGCGGCGGTCAGTAGAACGGATTTACGCGCCTAAATGGGATCACACGGTGATTCCATTTAAACCCGACCTGCTCTGGCAGCAGGCGACGTTAGATATAGAGTTTTTCGCCTTCCATTCCGTCGTAAATCTGGGCGACGAACTCACCGTATCCGTTGAACAACTGTGTTGGAATTCGTTCCTGGGATCCGAGCACACGTTCGGTGGCCTGACTCCAGCGTGGGTGATGAACCTTCGGATTGACGTTCGCCCAGAAGCCGTACTCACGCCCTTGCACCTCTTCCCAGAATGTTTTGGGGCGCTGGTCGGTAAATGTGAATCGATCGATCGATTTGACCGACTTGAAGCCATACTTCCACGGGGCGGCCAGACGCAATGGAGCGCCATGCTGTTTGGCGAGTGGCTTGCCATAGGCGCCGGTAACCATGAATGCGAGATCATTGGTCGCTTCGGCGATGGATAGCCCTTCGATGTACGGCCAGGGATACCAAAATTGCCGCTGGCCCGGTGCCATGTCCGGTTTGTTGAATGTTGCCATCTCGACGTACTTCGCACTGCCAAGCGGCTTGGCTAATTCCACCAACGCCTTCAACGGGAAACCGGTCCACGGTGCGATCATCGACCAGGCCTCAACGCAGCGGTGACGGTATACACGCTCTTCCAGGGTAACCTTGGCCAGCAGTTCATCGATTCCGATCGTGAACTCCTTTTCGACCATGCCCTCGATCTTGATCTCCCACGGTCGGGTTTTTAACTTCTGTGCCGAACGCCAGATTTCCTTGTGGGAGCCATATTCATAGAAGTTGTTGTATGTGCCGTTGGTTTTTTCATCGGTGATATCACGCTCCACGCGGTAACGGTGATTCCGTGCCGCCGGGTAGAGATGAAACGAAGGATCTTCCTGCTGGGCCTCAGCCCACGGCACTTCGGCGAACGCAGGACGCGCAAATGAGCCCATACCGGCCAAAATACTGCCGGCACCGAGCCCCTTCATGAAATGACGACGATTGAGAAATACATTCTCCGGTGTCGCCGCCGATTCCGGAAGTTCCCAGCCTTGGCGATTCTTGATCAACATTTTATGCCTCTTGCACGGCGCCTGCCTCTAACCGAACCGGACATAAGGGGCGCCAATTACCGCCGCAAGTCAAACTTGCGTGATGCCGGCCGGACACCGGAATTCAAAGCGGAATCAAGCGTCAGTGAATGCCACCGTCACCTGACCGAAGTCACCGAAATCAGCCACGGCTGTATCGCCGGCATTCGCAAAGGCGAGTCCCGTCGACAAGCCCGTCGCGACGATCTCACCCGCGCTCAGCCCCATTCCCATGCTCGGCAAGTCATTTGCGATCCAGAGCAAAGCGTTCACCGGATTGCCCAGGACATTACCGCCCTTGCCGCTGGTAACGGTCTCTCCGTTGACGGCCAGGGTTACCTCGTGGGCCGCCAAGTCTCGAGCTTGCCAATCGCGCGCGGGCTCGCCGACGACTAGCCCGCCGGACAGCATGTTATCGGCTATCAAGCTAAGGACACCGACGGACTTCCAATCCTTATAGGCGGTGTCCACAATCTCGATGAGCGGCACCAGCGCGTCCACGGCACCCACGACGTCTTCGAGGTCAAATGGCGCATCAGATGGCCGCAGATCACTCTTCAGCCGAAAGCCGAACTCAGGTTCCAGGAGGCGCATGAAGTGTCTGTTGCTATCCAGGGTCGCAGGACTCTGGTCAACGCGTCCGGCCATGATCCGGCCACGACATGGCTCGTCGAATTTGAGGGCCTGCTGCGCCACCGTACTCGTACAACTCAGCTTCCAGCCGACCGACTTGCCGCCCCAGGTATCAACGAGTCGATCCTGTATGGCATAGGCCTCCAAAAGCGTTTGCGGTACGAGATTCGGTGGCAGCGACTCCATCTGCTTGCGACGTCGATAAGCGGTCGCTAACAGGCTCGCGGCGCGTGCTGTTCCCGCATCCATGCCGATCCTCCGGTCTTCAGTGAGCGTATTATTCGGCGGCGTACGCTTCCACGACGTCTTCCGCGAGCCGACCCTGCAGTTCCTGCAAATGATCGAATTTCCAGGTGAACGTGCCGACACCAGAAGTCAACGAGCGGATTTCAATGATCAAATCATGCATCTCCGATTGCGGCAGCTGGGCCGACAAAATATCCCACCCCTGCCAGCCGGGACGCGAATCGAACCCGAGAATTTGACCACGTCGGGTGCTGACGATGCTATTGACCCGCGAGGTTAATTCCGAAGGAACAGAGATATCGACGTGCAAAATCGGTTCGAGCAGGACCGGATTGCACTTGGGCAATCCTTCCGACATCGCCATTCGACCGGCCGTCTTGAAGGCCATTTCCGAACTGTCGACGGCGTGATGCTGTCCGTCTGTCAGGGTGACCGCGACATCCACTACCGGGAACCCAAGAGGGCCCTTGCCCAGAAAATCCTGCACACCTGCCGCGACGGCCGGAATGAACTGACGGGGAACCGAGCCGCCCACGATCTTCTCTTCGAAATGGAACCCCGAACCGCGCGGCAACGGCTTGATTTCGATGTGGACATCGCCGAACTGGCCATGACCACCGGTCTGCTTTTTGTACCGGGAATGCTGCACGACCGATTTCTTGATCGCCTCTTTGTACGGAACTTTGGGGCGTTCCACGTTGACCGTGAGACCCGAGCGGTTCTTCAGCCGATCAGCCGCCACGCGAAGATGCATTTCCCCTTGGCCCCACAGCAGCCACTGGTTCGTATCGTCTTCGTGTTCGAACCGAAGCGACGGATCTTCCTCAATGAGCTTCGTTATCGCGCCGGAGACCTTAACTTCATCGTTTCGATCCGCGGCCGTCATGGCGAGGGCATAAACGGGTTGCGGCAACGGAGCTTTGGGCAATTGTCCGGAATCGGTGGATGTCGAAAGCGTTACACCCGTCTGCGCCTCTTCGAGCCGGCCGAGACCCACGATGTCTCCTGTCACCGCCTCGCCCAGCTTTTCCGTTTGCTGGCCCAGGATCCGGAACAGACCTGCGATACGCTCACTACCCAGCGTCAAACCGTCTGTCAGGGCACCGCGCCAAACCCGCGCGACAGACAGTTTGCCCCCGTGTTGTGTGTTGTACGACTTCAGAATCTGCACAAGCGGCTCGGAAGCGCTGAGATCAACCCCGGCGCGCTCGGCTGCGACGCTTGCCGAGGGAACCTCGTGGCGCATCGCTTTCAGCAACCGATTGACACCGCCTTCCTGCTCCGCCGCACCGAGCAGGACCGGGACGACATGTCCATCCCGCGTGATGCTTGCGAGATGGTCATACGCGGCGCTTTGCTCAGGATCCTGATCCTCGAGCAGTTGCTCCATCAGCGAATCATCGAAATCGGCGAGCTTCTCCAGCATCTCGTATCGGGCCTGCGCAACCTCATCGGCCATGCCGGCGGGAATCTCGGTGGCCTCGGATGCGCCGCCCGGATTGTAACTGAAGGCCCTGAGACTGGGAAGGTCGACATAGCCCGTCACGGCCTCGCCCTCGATGATGGGATATTCCCGCAGAACAAGCGGCTTCTCAGATGCTTCCTGCAAGGCCGCAACGACGTCGGAAACCTGCTCGGATGCGCGGTCCATCTTGTTGACAAAAATGAAATGCGGCAGGCCTGCGTCACTGAGTTGGCGAAGCACCGGCATTAACATTATGGCCTTAGCCGCTTCGGGCTCGCAAACGACAACCGCTGCGTCTGCGCCCATCAGCGCATTGGCGCCGTCCTGCCTGAATTCAATGGAGCCTGGACAATCGAGGAAGGTAAACACGTCACCGAGGTACGTCGTCGTCGCGACGTTGAGTTCCGTGCTCATCTGTCGATCCCGCGCTTCCGGGCTTCCGTCACCGACGGTGTTCCCTTCCTTCGCAGTACCCTTGCGATGGATCGCCTCGGTGGCCAAGAGAATGGACTCGAGAAGAGTCGTCTTACCTGAAGTGTATGGACCGACAAGTGCGACGGCTCGCGGTCCGATGTCTGAGTTCCCGCTCATTGATCATGCCTCGATGCTGCTGCCCCGTCCCTGGCCGCAGCCTCGTCTCGGACGCGGTGGGCGGAGCGGAGCGATACCCGTCCCTAGACCGCTATGTTTTCAAGCGCGCGCCGGGCATGCAAGGGGAAATCTATTACTAGATTTCTCAATCGACAGCGGTTAACGGCAGTTAGGAGAGTGCAGCACAGGCCCTCTGGATGCGCTGGCCGGCTTCCTCCAAGGCTTCGGTCGCCGTTGCATACGAAATCCTGAAGTGCGGCTCCAAGCCGAAAGCAACGCCTTGGACGACGGCAACGCCTTCCGACTCCAGCAGATATGTCACAAAATCCGTATCGCTCTCGATCGTGGTGCCCTCTGGTGTCTTCCTGCCCATCAATCCGGCACAGGAGGGATAAACATAGAACGCGCCTTCCGGCGTGGGGCACGAGAGACCGGTGGACTGATTGAGCATGCTGACGATGAGGTCACGCCGTCCCTGGAAGACCTTCACCCAATCCGCGAGAAATTCTTGTGGCCCGTTGAGCGCCGCCACTGCCGCCGCCTGGCTGATCGAGCTCGTATGCGTCGTGCTTTGGGACTGGATCATATTCATCGCCTTGATGAGCTCTATCGGTCCACCCGCATACCCAACGCGCCACCCCGTCATGGAATAGGCCTTCGAGACACCGTTGATGGTCAATGTTCGGTCATGAAGTGACGGTTCGACTTGGGCGATGGTCGTGAATCTGAAGCCGTCGTAAACGATGTGCTCGTAGATGTCGTCGGTCATCACCCACACGTGCTTGTGACGCACCAGGACTTCGGCCAAGGCTTTGAGCTCAACTTCCGTATAGGCCGCGCCCGAAGGATTCGACGGCGAGTTGAGCATCAGCCATTTCGTTTTGGGTGTGATCGCGGCATCAAGATCTTCGGGTTTCATTTTGAAACCCGACTCAAGGCTCGTCTCCACGAAAACCGGCGTGCCGTGCCCTAGCAGCACCATGTCGGTATAAGACACCCAATAGGGCGTTGGGATGATGACCTCGTCATCCGGATCGAGGGTCGCAAGCAGCGCGTTGTAAAGGATCTGCTTGCCACCACAACCCACCGTGATCTGGCCGACTGAATAGTCGAGGCCATTCTCGCGCTTGAATTTTCCCGCGATCGCCTCGCGTAGTTCGACCGTTCCGGCGGGCGGCGTGTATTTTGTTTTCCCCTGGTGAATGGCCTCGATGGCCGCTTCCTTGATGAAATCCGGCGTATCAAAATCTGGCTCGCCGGCGCCAAGCCCAATGACGTCTCGGCCCGCGGCTTTCAGTTCCTGTGCCTTGGTCGTAACAGCAACGGTCGGCGACGGCTTAATTGCGCTCAGATACGAAGCAAGGATCGACATGGCAGATGACTCACAGTGGGTTGGGAGATGCTATTTCCGAACTTAGGCCCGCGGTTGTGAGACCGCAACCTTCGCTGCACCGCGCGGGTAATTGAAGCCCGGTTGGTCTCTGCCCGACCAATTTCAGACATCCCCCAAGTCTCAAGGTATTGTTGCGAGAAACGACAACCTTGGCGTATATGGTACTAAGACTACTGGGAGTCCGGCCTACGTAACTTAGGTTTGCCCTCTGTGTATTGTGCACGGCGGCACTCCCAGTCGGGGCCTGTGATGGGCCCCGACTGGGACTACAACAATTGAATGTGTTTGGCGATCCTCCCGCACCTGTCAGCGAAGAGGAGGTCGCAGGCATTGATTGGAGCGCGCCGGAAGACCTCCGCATTACGTTGATCGAGTTTGCCGTTCTGCCCCCAGATCCAACCCTGATGCTTGGCAAGCCTTATCGTCTCGAAATTCGCAATTTCGGCGACGAGGCTACGAGCATAGCGGCCAAAAATTTCTTTGAAGGCGCCGTTATTCGTGACATGCAGGTCGAATACTTCGAACTTCACGGATCGACGCCGCATGAGGAAAAGCCGATCGCACAGTTCGAAGAGTACCCGACCGGGCTCGACAACGATCCGGTTACGATGCGTCTGAACAAGGAAAACTCGGCCGCATCAGATGAGATGAAAACCGACGAATCGGACGAGGCTGACAAGCCGGCGAAGACCGAGTCGGCCATGGCCGATGAAACCGCCTCTGAGGGAACAGTAGACTCTAAGGCAACCGATGACATGGATGCGGCAGTGGCTGGATCTGTTCGCGTCGGACTGATCAGTCTACCGCCGGGTCATGCCGCCTATCTTACGTTGGTGCCGCTCCGCACTGGCCACTTTCCCTTTATTGGCCGTCTCGACAAAGGTCAGTTGGGCAAGATCACTGTTGAGGATCCCGCCGCGGCTGTGGATGAGCCAACCGGAAAGAAAGACGCCGAGAGTTAAGGTTTCGGCCCTGCTCCGGGATCTTCGGTTTTGCTGGATATACCCGTACCCGACGACGATGACCCGGAACCGTCCGACGGTCCCGCTTTGCGCCGCGGCCTGATGTAAATCACATAGTAGACCAAGGCGACCAAGCCGCTGCCGCCCAATATATTCCCAAGCGTCACCGTGACGATGTTGTCGATGAATCCGGTCAGCGTGAGGTTCGCCAGAGCGGTTTCAGTCACTGCCGCCGTGATCAGCACGTTGGGGTCTTGTGAGGCTAGAAACCCTACTGGAATCAAGTACATATTCGCGACCGAATGCTCGAAACCCAAAGCCACGAAGGCGGTGATGGGGAACACGATGGCCAGGATCTTTCCAGAGACGGTATGGGCCGCAAGACTGAGCCAGATAGCCAGGCAGACCAACGTGTTGCACAGGATCCCTCGGAACAGGAGCTCGACCGTGGGCAACGTTACTTTATCGACAGCGATGCGAACTGCGGTTGCTGCAACCGCCTGCGAGGCGCCGGGCGGACCAAAGTCGAGGACACCCGAGAACCACACGAACACCGCCGTCGCTAGGCTTCACAATGAGATTGCCGACGTAGACCAGGGTCCAATTGCGGGTCAGAGACCACGTTGAGACCCGGCCATCAGCCCAAGCCATGACGATCAGGTTGTTGCCCGTGAAGAGTTCGGCGCCCGCGATGACGACCAGGACGAGACCCAATGAGAAAGCGACGCCGCCGAGCAGCCGTGTTGGGCCCAGACCGAGGACTGAATCACTGATCACCAGCGTGAACAACATGGCGCCGAAGCTGATAAAGGCCCCGGCCAGTATGCCGAGAAGTATGGTCTGAAGAGCACCCAGACGGGCCTTGGCAACCCCCAGGTTCTCCACCTTCTCCGCGATCTGTGCCGGTGCATAAGCATCGAAGGGAGACTGATTGACGAGCGGTTGTTCAGCCACGAGGATCTCCTGAATTCCCTGTGACCCCAGCATGCCGCAAGAATTAGCCCCCATACAAGAAGATGCGACGCGAAGGCCGTGTCAGGAATGATCCGAAAATTGGTGACTCAGCTACTGGAATTTGACGAAAGCTCAGGCATATTAGAGGGTATGAGCACCGCTGAGACCGTCTATGAGCCCGTCCGTCGCCGCCTCGACTATGAGAAGACGGAAGGCGGCATCGCTTTCGAGCTCGTCTCCGGCTACACGCCCGCGGGCGATCAGCCGCAAGCCATCGAAGAAATAACCACCGGCGTCGACAACGGTGAGCGCAACCAGGTGCTGCTCGGCGTTACCGGGTCCGGCAAAACCTTCACGATGGCGAACGTCGTTCGCAACACGGGCCGGCCCGCGCTGGTACTGGCACCGAATAAGACCCTCGCGGCACAGCTTTATGGCGAAATGAGAGAATTCTTCCCCAAGAATGCGGTGGAGTATTTCGTCTCCTACTACGACTACTACCAACCCGAGGCTTACGTTCCCCGGTCTGATACCTATATCGAAAAGGACGCCTCTATCAACGAACAGATCGACCGCATGCGTCACTCGGCCACGCGGGCGTTGATGGAAAGGGATGACGTCATCATCGTGGCGAGCGTCTCCTGCATATATGGTATCGGCGATATCGAGACGTATCAGGAGATGACCGTCAATCTGAAGACGGGTGATTCGATCGATCGCAGCAAATTGCTGCGCCAACTAGTCGAGCTGCAATACCGGCGGAATGACACCAATTTCGTGCGCGGCACATTCCGTGTGCGAGGCGACTCAATCGAAATGTTTCCCGCCCACCTTGAGGATCGGGCCTGGCGCATCTCGCTGTTCGGCGACGAGATCGAGAGCATCACCGAATTTGACCCCCTGACCGGCGAGAAGACCGACAAGCTCGCCCAGATAAAGCTCTACGCCAACTCGCACTACGTGACTCCGAAGCCGACGCTGAAGCAGGCCGTGCTGGGGATCCGCAAGGAACTAGAGGTGAGCCTTGAAGTATTCCGATCCACGGGGAAGCTGCTCGAAGCCGAACGCCTCGAGCAGCGCACCATGTTCGATCTTGAGATGATCGAAGCGACAGGCGCCTGTGCGGGGATCGAGAACTACTCCCGCTTCCTGACCGGCCGCTTGCCCGGGGAGCCGCCGCCGACGCTATTCGAGTACATGCCGGATAACGCACTCATCATCGTCGATGAGAGCCACGTCACGGTCCCACAGCTAGGCGGCATGTCTCGAGGCGATTTCCGCCGCAAATCCACACTTGCGGAGTACGGTTTCCGCCTGCCCAGCTGTATCGACAATCGGCCCCTCAAATTCGAAGAATGGGATGCCATGCGCGCCCAGACGGTCTATGTCTCGGCGACGCCCGGTCCGTGGGAACTCGAGCAGACCGGTGGTGTCTTCGTCGAACAGATCATCCGTCCGACCGGGCTAATGGATCCGGTATGCCTCATCCGGCCGGTGGACAGCCAAGTTGACGACTTGATGGCCGAATGCCGTGACGCTGCCGCCAAAGGCCAGCGCGTCCTGGTGACGACACTCACTAAACGCATGGCTGAGGATCTGACTGAGTACCTGCACGAGTCCGGTATCCGCGTGCGCTACCTCCATTCGGATATCGACACACTGGAACGCATCGAGATCATCCGTGATTTGCGCTTGGGTGCCTTCGACGTTCTCGTCGGCATCAACCTGCTGCGCGAGGGACTCGATATCCCCGAGTGTGCGCTGGTCGCCATACTCGATGCAGACAAGGAAGGCTTCCTGCGCTCGCGGACCTCTCTCATCCAGACCATCGGCCGGGCCGCCCGGAATTTAGAAGGCCGTGTCATCCTTTACGCCGACGAAATGACGAAGAGTCTGCAGAGCGCCATGGATGAGACCGACCGGCGGCGCGAACGGCAGCGCCTGTTCAACGAGGCGAATGGCATCACGGCGGAGTCGGTCAAGAAGGGTATCGGCGATATTCTCGATG
>Ga0209403_10001666_pt1 | contig 28316 bp, 23 predicted proteins | sample ArcticOcean_MG_C_8_FD_187440 | JGI IMG/M metagenome (GOLD analysis project Ga0209403, IMG submission 187440) | Marine microbial communities from western Arctic Ocean - ArcticOcean_MG_CB11_86 (SPAdes) (version 2) | ecosystem: Environmental > Aquatic > Marine > Oceanic | place: Arctic Ocean...
ATATGGCTTTATTATTGAGGATGATGATTGGGGTGATGAAGATTGGGAGTAAATAGTTTAGTTTTACTTAGGTTCTAATTTTATATTTTTCAAGGCTTGCCTTTCCCAGCTTTCCAAACTATTAAGAACTTCTTTTTTTATTGTATTGGATTGACCGCTATGTCTGTTAGTATAGGGACACATAAGGCAACCATTGCCACAACATTTTCCTTGTTGGATTAAAAAAACTCTTGAAAGCATATCTAGATTTTAAGAGGATAATATTTTTTAATTTAGACTCTTTTTAATTTATTTTAATTAGGTCAATTATATTTATTTAAATCATTTTATATTAGGTTTGATAAGATTAAAGCATGTTGCAAGATTATTTTAATTAATAATAAGTGAGTTTTATTTTGAAATTATTATTATTTAGGGAAAAATGAAGTTTAGTATTATTAATAAATTAATATTTATTATAATGATTATTGATTTTAATTTTTTATTTGGCGATGAATTAATTAATGAACTAAAAGAAGTGAAAAAGATGAATAAAGATATAACATTTGGAACATGGATGCGCTATTCCAAAAAATCTGAAAAGGAGTGGATTAATTTTTTTAACAGATATAGTAAAGCAGGAATAACTGATTATTTTATTCAAGCAAATCCAAATCAACTAAAAGATTTAATTAATTTAACTAAAAAACTTGAAATAAATATTCATGCATGGGTGTGGACATTGAATAGACCTAATGATAAAGAAGCAATGAAGAATAGAGATTGGTATTCAGTGAATAAGTTAGGTTTAAATAGTTATGACTTTCGTCCTTATGTAAACTATTATCAGTGGTTGAGTCCTTTTAGTGAAGGTGCTAGAAATCATATTAAGCAAATAATAAATGAGCTCAGTCAAATTAAAGGTTTAGCATCTGTACATTTAGATTATGTTCGCTATTGCGATATCATCTTGCCGATAAAATTACAATCAAAATATGGATTGGATCAAAGTTATGAAATGCCTGAGTTTGATTTTGGCTATCATCCTATAGCTAAACAAAAGTTTAATAATAAATATGGTATAGAACCTGAAGAAATAAAAACAGATGACTTAAAAGATAAATGGTTAAAGTTTAGATTAGATGCAGTAACTAGTTTAGTCAATGAGTTAGTTGAAATTTCTCATGGAAATGGGACAAAATTATCAGCAGCAGTATTTCCTTATCCTGAAATGGCACGAAAAATGGTACGTCAAGATTGGGCTTCTTGGGATGTAGATCTTGTTTGCCCGATGAACTACCACCATTTTTACGGAAAAGATATAGATTGGATAAATTTTAGTGTTGATAATGGTGTTAATGAAACACGTGGGAAATATGATTATTATTCAGGTATTTTTGTTGGAGCTTTAAATCCGGAAGAATTTAAAAAAGCAATCATTGGATCAATTAATGCGGGTGCAAAGGGTGTTGTCTTTTTTAGCATTAAAAATCTTTCTGAAGACCATTTAAATATAATTTATGATATAACAAAAAACCCCAGTAATGACTGAGGTTTTTTTTATTTAATATCTGAAAAAAATTAACTCTTTTTTGGCCTTTCAAAATTAAAGTTTAATTCAGCTTTACCACCTTTAACAGTGACACTTTGAGTCATAACTCTTTTGCTTCCAAACTTTTCTTGCCAAGCAACGGCTTCATAAGTTCCATCTGGAACATTATTGATACTAAAAGAGCCATCGTTACCAGTTACTGCAAAATAAGGATGATCAAAAACTTGTGTATAGCTTTTCATCCAAGGATGGACATCACATTTAATTACAAAAACATTTTCTGCTTTAGTAAATATTACTGATTTTTCTTTTAAGGACTTTGGCATACCAAAGTTGAATTCTTTATTTACTTTAGGTAAGCCGTGAATATTATGCATTGTTGCATCGCTATTTAAAATTTTCATTGGTTGTCCGGCTTGTATACCAAGAACATGTGGTGAATAAACACATCCCTTTTGATTAATTATCACTTCATTTGAAGGTGCTTTACCATTGTACTTTACTCCTTTTAAATAAACTATTACATTTGCCATATTGCCGTCAGCATCAACGATAAATGATTCAGCTTTAGCTGCTACTTGATGTGAAGCTGCACATACTGGATCAGCATCCATTCTAATTCGTTTTGCCTTTGGTATCTTACCAATATATTTTACATGGCCTTTGATTTCCCCTGCTGTAACCGTACTAACTACGAATAAAGCAATCATCCCCATGCTTATTATTTTACGCATTTCAATCTCCTAATATTTTCAATAATTATACTGATATTATCAGTGATTAAATTTACTGCGATTCTATTAATCATAACAAGAAACTTACTATTAATAGTGTAATTATTAAGACGGTATGAAATTTCCTTAAAAATAATAGCAATATATTTTGCTCAATTTGTTTAGAGAGGGCTAAATTCAGTACTAATTTTGAATAAAAAAATTAATTATTACTCATATTTTACTTTAAAATCAGGAATCATTAATGAGCACTGACCATTATAAGCAAAGTTTTTTGACAAAGTACATTTGGTCCACAGATCACAAAATCATTGGTCTGCAATATGGTATAACATCTTTAGTTTGGTTGTTATTTGGATTTTCTCTAATGATGATCATGCGATATCAACTAGCATATCCTGAAAGTCCGATTCCTTTTGTTGGCTCCTTATTTGGAGAGAGTGGTATCCTACCATCTGAGATGTATAATTCTTTGGGTGCGATGCATGGAACAATAATGATATTCTTAGGGGTTGTGCCATTAGCCTTTGGTGCCTTTGGTAATTACTTTGTTCCACTTCAAATTGGTGCTATTGATATGGCGTTCCCGAAATTAAATGCAGCTTCTTATTGGATGTATTTTGTGGGGTCAGTAATAATGGCCATTGGTTTTTTTGTTCCTGGAGGTGCTGCAAATTCAGGATGGACATCATATCCACCCCTTTCAAACATTGCAACAACTGGACAAACGGTTTGGTTACTTGGCATGGTTATGCTAATTACTTCATCTCTGCTTGGTTCGGTTAATATTTTAGTAACCGTAATACAATTAAGAACAGATGGGATGACATGGATGAAGTTACCCATATTTGTATGGACACAGTTTATTACTGCTTTTTTATTATTATTAGCATTTCCTCCTCTTGAGGCAGCAGGTGTATTGCAATTAATGGATAGACTCGCTGGTACTAGTTTTTTTATGCCCAGTGGATTAGTTGTTTCAGGTGAAGTTTTGACGAATGCTGGCGGAGGAAGTCCTCTGCTTTGGCAGCACTTATTTTGGTTTTTAGCACATCCGGAAGTTTATGTTTTAATCCTTCCTGCTTTTGGTATTGTTACCGAAATCATTGCTAACAATACTAGAAAACCTATATGGGGTTATAAAGCATTAGTATATGCAATGGTTTTTCTAGGCTTTATGTCATTTATTGTATGGGCTCACCATATGTACATTACTGGTATGGGGACGAGTATTGGAGCCTTTTTCCAAACAACCACAATGATTATTTCAATTCCATCAGTAGTTATATTAACTGCATTACTTTTATCTCTATGGGGTGGTTCAATACGATTTAATACACCAATGTTATTTGCTCTTGGATTTATACCAATGTTTGGTATTGGTGGTCTAACTGGATTACCGTTGGGATTAGCAGCCGCTGATATTCATTTGCATGACACATATTATGTTATAGGACACTTTCACTATGTCGTAGCACCTGGAACTATTTTTGCATTATTTGCAGGTATTTATTATTGGTTTCCAAAGATGACAGGTAAAAGGACAAATGAGACTCTCGGCAAACTTCATTTCTTTTTCTCAATGATATTTATGAATGGTATTTTTATGCCAATGTTTGTTCAAGGATTAGCGGGCGTCTCTAGAAGGTTATGGGATGGGGGTGAATCATATGCTCATGCGGCAGATGTTCTTTATCTTAATGAGGTTATGTCTGTGTCTGCTTGGTTGCTTGGTCTTGCTCAGATCTTTTTCATAGTAAATATGATTATTAGTCTTTTTGGTAAAAAAACAGGAGAAAAAAATCCTTGGAAAGCAACAACTTTGGATTGGACTGACACAACTTCTCCTCCATTAGGTCATGGTAATTTTGAAATTGTACCCACTGTTTATCGTGGACCTTACGAGTATAGTGTACCAGGTGATGAACAAGATTTTACACCTCAAAGTAAGAAAGTTTAAGATTTATGGATATCCCTTATACCGTTAAAAATCGCCCTGATACAGGTCTTTACAATGGAAAACTTGGCATTTGGCTATTTTTAGCCTCGGAGGTAATGTTATTCGGAGGGCTTTTTTCAGCATATATTTTTCTTAGGACGGGTGTTGAACAATGGCCTACTGGTTCTGAATATTTAGATATACCATTGGCAACTTTAAATACACTTTTTTTAATTACATCATCTGTAACAATGGTTATGAGTTGGGCTTCATTAAAACTAAATGATTTTAAGAAATTCAAGATATATTCTGGAGTAACATTATTGCTAGCTTTAGCTTTCCTTATTGTAAAATACTTTGAATACACTCATAAATTTCATGTTGGATATTTACCATCAACAAACAATTTTCTTGGAATTTATTTTACAATGACTGGTCTCCACGTGTTACACATTATAGGTGGAATGATTGTCATCTTTTATTTTTGGATTCCTGGATCTAAAATGTGGAAAGAAGACTCAGAACGATTTACTAACCGTATTGAGATTGTAGGGCTTTATTGGCATTTTGTAGATTTGGTCTGGATATTTTTATTTCCAGTCCTTTACTTACTATAGGAAAATATTATGTCTGAACTAACACCTGAACAAGTAAAACATCATATTAAAACATATGTACTGGTCTTTGTATCACTAGCTTTTTTAACCATAGTTACTGTTGCAATTTCATATTTAGATCTGGGTGTAGTTGAGGGGGTAGTACTTGCACTAATTGTTGCAAGTATTAAAGGATCTCTTGTGGCTTGTTATTTTATGCATCTAATTGATGAGAAGATTACTATTTATTGGACTCTGATTGCCACTTTAGTTGCTTTTTTAATACTTATTTTTGTTCCTTTAAGCACAATGCTAGCACAGGCTAAAATTTAGGCTTATGTCCATAAAAACATTCCATATAATTTTTATTATATTTTCAATTGGCATAACTATTTGGTTAGGAGTTTGGGGATTAAATGAATCAATTTATATTTCATTATCTTCATTTTTATTTGGAGCTGCATTAGTGGTGTATGGTTTGAGCGTACTTAAAAAATTCAAAAGAATTCCATAATGAAAAATAAGATTATCATATTATTTATTTTGAGTATTGCTGTCTTTCCAGAAGTGACATATGCCTGCGCTACTTGTTTTGGGAATCCAAATGCAGCTGCCACTCAAGGAATGAATAAAGCTATTTTATCTATGCTAGGTATTACAGGTGGGGTATTGGGTGGTGTTGGCTCATCCATTTTTATTTTGCATAGACGTGCTAAAGAATATGCTAAATCAATTAAAGAAAATAAGAATTAATTCGGAGGATATGCTCTGTGTTAGAACTGCTTAGAAATTTTGGACTACCATCTGTATCTGCATCCACACAAGGACCGCAAATAGATAATATCATTTCCATAGTGCATTGGTTAATGCTAATATTATTTGTTGGCTGGGCTGCATATTTTATCTATGCTTTAATAAAATTTAGAGCTTCAAGTAATCCCAAAGCGGATTATAATGGAGTGAAAAATCATTATTCTTCTTATATCGAAGGACTAGTAGCTGTTGTTGAAGTTGTACTTTTATTTGGTTTTGCTTTTCCTATTTGGGCAAGTCGAGTAAATGATGTACCTGCCGGAACAGATGTAGTTCAGATAAGAGTAGTTGGACAACAATTTGCCTGGAATTTTCATTATCCAGGGCCTGATGGAGTCTTTGGTAAAACATCTGTGAACCTTGTTGATGAAGCTGAGAATCCAATAGGATTGGATCGAGAAGATTCTTTTGCTAAAGATGACGTATTTACTGTTAATCAACTGCATATACCTGTAAATACGCCAATCAATATTTCTCTTTCAACTAAAGATGTAATTCATAACTTTAAACTTCCTGAACTTAGAGTATCACAAGATGCTATTCCAGGTATGGAAATTCCTGTTTGGTTTGAAGCAACTATGACATCAGAAGAATTTTTAAAAACGATAATTGGGAGCAAAAGAGAAGGTCATTTGTGGCCTGGATTTCAAATTGCTTGTGCTCAACTATGTGGATTAGGTCATTACAGAATGATGGGTTATATGACTGTACATAACGATGAAGGTTATGCTAATTGGAAAGCAGAGCAACAAGAATATCTCTTAGAAGAAGAAGAAGACGATGATTGGGGAGATGATGACTGGTAATTATAGTTTATTACACAAGTTTTTTCAAACCCCTATGGAAATAGTTTTATAGGGGTTTTTTTAATTTTTAAAAGAACAATGTTATTTAATTTGTAAATTTTTTGTTTGAATTATGAGTAAAATTTAAATAATGAAATACCAATCCAATATTTGGTTAAGGCGACTATCTAAATTGACTGTTTTTTCAACATTATTTTTAATTTTTGTAGGAGCTTTAGTAAAGAGTCACGAAGTTGGTTTATCTGTCCCTGATTGGCCAACAACATATGGAAAACAAATGTTTGCTTTCCCTCTTTCTGAAATGGTAGGTGGTATCTTTTATGAACATGGTCATCGAATGTTAGCAACTATTGTAGGGTTTTTTACTTTATTACAAGCTATTTGGATCGGCTTTTCAAATGAACCCTTTTGGCTTAAGAGGCTAGGCTTTTTAGCATTAGGAACTGTTATATTGCAAGGAATGCTTGGTGGTATAACCGTTCTTTTTTACCTACCTCCAGCTGTATCAATAATCCATGGAATCTTGGCTCAAACTTTCTTCGTTATCACGATAATAATTGCTTATAGTCTTTCAAATGAACGAAATACACGTGAAGAAATGGGGCATAACGAAAGTATTAGAAATGGTTCAATCCTTTTGATTAGTTTTGTTTATATACAGTTAATTTTTGGAGCATTAATGCGTCATACAGCTTCTGGTATGGCTATCCCAGATTTTCCAACAATGGGAGGTTTATGGTTTCCAACTTTCTCTGAATCAATGATTAATAATATTAATGTTGAACTCTTTGATATGGACTGGCAGGCTGTTTCTAGAAATCAAGTTATCATACATTTTATTCATCGTTTAGGAGCATTGATTGTTACAGGTTTTATTGGATACTTTTTATACAAGAATAATCAAGTTATTAAAACAAATAATACTTTAAATAAATCTAAATTATTAATTATCCTTGTTTTAATTATTCAGGTTACTTTAGGAGCTTTAACAGTTTTAACTGAAAGAGCACCATATGTGGCTAGCTTTCACGTAGTGAATGGTGCCGCTTTACTGGGTCTTTGTATCTTACTTGTTTTACAAGCACATCCGATAGAGTACTCTGAATGGTTTAAATGAAATTTAAAAAAGAAAAAGCAAAGTCAATTTTCCGTGTTTATTTAGAATTAAGTAAGCTAAATATTTTATCTCTTGTATTAGTAGCTACATTTTTAGGTTACTATATGGGTAATAATGGTATAGGTGAATTATCTAGGATTTTTTATACTCTTTTAGGTACATCGTTAACAGCCGCTGGCTCAGGAGCATTGAATCATTATTTAGAACGTAACCAAGATAAGTATATGGAAAGGACAAAAAATAGGCCATTACCTGCAGGCCTTATCTCTCCCTTAAATGTAATTATTTATGGTGTGCTAATGATAATAGGCGGGAGTCTCTTTTTAGTATTTAAAATTAATTTACTTACAGGTTTTTTATCTCTTTTAACTGCATTTCTTTATGTGATTGTATACACACCTTTAAAGCGTATTACTTGGCTAAATACTTCAATAGGCTCTATCCCGGGAGCTATGCCAATTATTGGTGGTTGGACGGCAGCAACTGGAGAGATTGGTACTATGGCTTGGATCCTTTTTGGAATTATGTATCTTTGGCAACATCCTCATTTTTATTCAATTGCATGGATGTGTAAAGAAGATTATGCTGCTGCTAAATTTAAAATGCTTCCAGTAATTGAGACAGATGGTAGTAGAACTATACGGCAAATATTTTGGCATCTATTGCTGATGATACCAGTTTCATTATTACCTGTTATTGAAGGATCTTTAGGCTATTTTTATCTATTTAGTGTAACTATAATTTCATGTGCTTTTTTCCTATCAGCAATTCCATTAGCAAAAAATAAATCAAGAAAAAGTGCACTACTTCTACTAAAATCGTCTGTGCTATATTTACCAGTTTTACTTATTATTATTATTATTGATTTGAAAGTTTAAAATGAATCAAAAAATACGTTTTATTATTTATGGTTTAGTAGGTGGGTTCCTTTTGATAACTTACTTCTTGAAGGAAACAAATATAAATAATGACCTACCTATTAGTGGAAGTGTTCCAGATTTTGAATTTACTGATAGTAATGGAAAAATTATTACTCTTAAAGATATGAAAGGTAAAGTTTGGGTTGCAGATTTTATATTTACTACATGTACGATGGCATGCCCAATTATGACAGGAAATATGAACATCATCCATAAGACTTTCAAAAATGATAATAATGTTAGAATCGTTTCAATTTCTGTTTATCCAGAGTATGATACTTCAGATATTTTAAAAGAATATGCTTCAAGATATAATGCTAATACAAATCGATGGCATTTCCTTACAGGCCCTGAAGAATCAGTTAAAAAAATTATTAAAACAGGTTTTAAGATTGGAGATTATGAAGATATTATTTTTCATAGTGAGAAGTTTGCATTGGTTGATATAAGTGGAAATATTCGTGGATATTATAATGGAATGAAAACTGAAGATATGTCACAATTAAAAAAAGATATCAATAAATTATTGAGAGAAAGCTAATGATTAAGCAAGACCAGTTTTGGTTAAAAATTATATATATTGTATCAATCATTATTTTAATGGCTATTGCCTTTTTGATTCTTGGCCCAAGGCCAGAAGGTATGGAAGGAGCCTTAGATGTAACAATGTTACCTATTGTTAATGCAACACTAAATGGAATCACCACAATTTTATTATTGTATGGATATATTTTAATTCGCCAAAAAAAACGTCAAAAACATAAGATAATTATGCTGTCAGCATTTGGAACTTCTGGAGCATTTTTAGTAAGTTATATTATTTATCATTGGTTTAAAGCAGGGCCAAAACAATATTTAGGTAATTATAATGAAATTTACTTATTTATTCTTTTAACCCATATAGTACTTGCTGCAATTATTATTCCACTGGCATTAATTACACTTTATAGAGGATGGACAGATAGCTTACCTGAACATCGAAAGATAGCCAAAATTACACTACCATTATGGCTTTATGTATCTATAACTGGAGTTTTAATTTATTATATGCTCTACTAAAGTCTTTTTACGAGACCGCCAAATTTTTGATTTATTTCGAAACCTAACTTATAAAATAAACCAGATTGAAAAAATCCAACGGTAAGATATTTAATCTTTTTCAATCGTAGACGTTGAAATAAGTCTTCAACTAATTTAATGCTCAAATTTTTATTTCTATATTCTACTGATAAAACAATTTTTTCTAAATGTGCAATTCCAGAACCTGTAGACCTCCAAAAAACGCCACCAACTAGATGATCCTTTTTATTAAAAATTAGAAGAAATTCATGATTCGCTTCAAATTGAACTTCTAATTTTGATTCAATGAGATGACTGTGAAATCGAGCAACTTCTTTAGGACGAAAAGGAGGTCTAATTGTAAAAACATCACCAGATTTATCTTTAATTAATACAACTAAATCAAGCTTGCTCTTTTCACCAAAGTCACGAGAAATAAGTTCAGCATAATCTGCAGCGTCAACATGTTCAAATACAAGACGAGTAAGAAAATATTTTTCGGAATCAGTAAGTTCTATTTGATCATGGATTTGATGAAGTTTTAAGTTTAAACTTTCTTCAGAAACAAGTCCAAATCTCATTTCATCCATTAGTCCGTTCAATTTACTTACCAATTCAGGGTTCGTATCTTTAAATGCTGTCATAAGAAAGAAACGAATTCGAGTTTCTGGGTACTTTTGTGTTAATGATTGGAGTTTATAATCTTTATATAGGTCTTGAACGATAACACCTTTTGCTTTATATGTAGCGTTTAGATTTAAATCAAGCCATCGTTGATATCTAAGAGATGCAAAAACAACGGATTTTCTTAAAAGGCCAAACTTGTTTACGTCATTTATAAATAATTTAATTCTATCTTTATTAAGCCCTGTAATTTTATCTGTATTATTAATTTTATTTAAAAGAGATACACCTTTATTAGTGCCAAAAACCTCTAAGACAATAGTAAAAAGAATTTCCCACTCAGCCATTTTTTTCAACCCTAAGAAAATCTTTTCAGTATCAAGAATAAATTTTTGATAAAGTGTAATAAGAACATCAAAAAGAGTAGTGGTTTTTTTTCGTCCAGAGATTGAAATCAAACGAGTGCCAGTATAATAATCATATTCAGGTATAATTACATTTCGGGGAGAAGCATCCGAGATCATTTGAGTTTGACCTGAGTTTTTCCAGAACTCTAAATATGCTGCTATTCCATTCCATATAAAATGTAACCATTTCATTTGCCATCGATCGGGATAATTTTCAGATGCTATTTCAATCTGATTTCGTTCAAGATGCTGAAGTACAGTTTCCCCAGGGATATATTCTTCGGTAAAAATTTGATTTTCTTCCCAAACAGAACCAAAATCTTCTACAAGTTTTTGATTAGTTGTACTTGCTCCAATTGAAATTAGCCAGTTAGTTTCCCTTTTAAATCGAGTTGAATCCAAATTATCATTAACATTAATTACAAAATTAAATGCACGACTATCTACAAGTTGAACTAGAGTCCTGATAACCATTTTTCCATGTCCTTGACCAATCAAAGTACACCAAATTCCTTCGTTTGAAATATCGCTTAATAATATTTGGGAACCATTTGAAAGAATAAAAATAGACTCTCTGATAAGGGTTGAATTTTTAATAGCAAAATCAATTTTCTTTTTTAGATCATTTGGAATATTATCATCAAATTGAATAATGGAACCCCATTTAAAATTTGATTCATAAATATTATTAATTATTATTTTTCTAAATTCATTATTTAATCTGCTTCTTTTGTCTCTAGCTAATTCAGATAGATTTTTATTTTTTGAGACTAATACCCATAGAGTAAGTTCACCTCTTACTGACATATAAAACTCAGGTTTAGAAAGTACTAGGTCTGTAATTAATTCAATTAAGTGTTTACCAATTAAAATATCAGAATTACTCATTTTTAATTTATTTCTATAATCATTCAATAACTCAAAAATGGAGTTCAAATGATTTAATTTTATAGTATCAAGATTAAAATTTCTGAATACTTTATAATCTTTAGATGACTTAAAGAGGTCAATGAATAAATCACCTTCAATATTAAGCATAAGTATTTCTAGTGCTTTTATCCAATTATTCTGATCTGGATGAGACTGAAGTCTTAATAATAGGTTTTGTATTATTAATTGATGATTGGGTGATGATATAATATTTTTTAAAAATTCAAGTGATGAATTAATGTGTTCCTTAGTTAAAATATTGTATGCTGCATTATGTAAATCGTTAATTAATGGAATTCCATCTTTATAATTAGGTGAAATATTTTGTTTAACCTTATTGAAAGGAAGTGATTTGTAATCAACAGTAAAACTTCTGTATGATTCAAATAAAACAACTCTAAAGATTATATTTCCTACAAAATCAACTAAAGGTTTATTCCCAATCCAAAGATTAGGGTCACGTATTAATTTTTCAAGACTAACAGTAGTCTCTGAAGTATTATAATAATAATTTCCAATTTTTAATTTTGCTTTAGACCATTTTAACGCAAGTCCATTTGTTAATTCATATTGAAATATATACTTACCATCCCAGCTTAAATCTCCACGAGTAAGGCTTTTTTCTCTTAAAATCCAATTAGGAATTTGAATTTCATAATTTCCATGAATTAGACTAATATAGTTTTTTTCATACATTGGCTCAATGATATGATTGAAATTTTTTATTACATTTTTTCTTTTATAAGTATTCTTTGTAGTTAATTCATCTTTGTTATGTTGAAAATCTCTAGAAATGATTGCATAATTAACTATCCGTTCATATGGTTGAAGAAATGAATTAACTGAAAAAACTAATGAGCTATAATAAGTACGTTTTTCATCTGATGACATTTTTAACAGATTTATTGATTTATTTTCAAAATCAGGATATAAAAGTAATGTATTGAACTCTTTACCATCACCAATAAGGAAAATAGATTTTATTGCCTCAAAATCTTGAAAAAGATTTTCTATTTTTTGGGGTGAGATTGTTTGGCCACGACTATTTTTATATATTTCTTTCTTACGATCAACAATGAAATAATGCCCTTTTTTGTAATTAAAAATATCACCAGTATGAAACCAGTTATTTACAAAGGAGTTATCAATCTCATCTTTACAATATTCTCTAGTAACATAATCTCCTTGCATTAATAGTTCATTGTCATCTGCTAGTTTTAGATTAATTCCTGGAAGAGCTTTTCCTACAGAATTAACTATGTAATTTTCTGGAGGTGTCATTGTTATTCCCCCAGTGGCTTCTGTCATACCATATCCACTAAGAAGGGCAATCTTATTTTCATTAAAAAATTTAAAAATATCAGGATCTAAAAAACCTGCAGCAGATAATCCCCATTTTAATTTTCCGCCAGTAACATTATTAGTTTTCTTTTGAATTTCTTTATCACTAGATCTTTCTATTGAAATAGAAGCTTCAACATACTCTTGAATTTGAATCCATCGCTTTGGAATCGATATAAAGATCGTAGGCTTTGCAAGCTTAAAATCTCTGAGAAGAGTTTTGAAAGATGTAGATTCGGTAAATGTGTATGTAGCACCCCAAAATATTGCCCCTAACATTTCAAACCAACGACCAAATGTATGATATAAAGGTAAGTAACATAGGAATCCATCATTTGGGCCAATTTCAGGTAAAGCGAGAGCACGTGCAAATCGTTTTGAGACTATATTTATTTGATTAAATTGAATACCTTTTGGATTATCTGTTGTACCAGAGGTATACATAATGCTTGCGAGTGATTTTTGATCTTTTAAGACGGGTGTTTCGATTCTATTTTTTACACATTTTTTCCAAAAATTATCCCAATCTTTATTATTATCAATATGAATCATGTCCAGGTTCTCACTTTTGAATTTTGATTCAATAAGAAGTTCTCTCGCTTGATCGCTACCTACAAAAAGATTTGTAATATCAGCATGATTTAGCACATACTTTAAATGCTCAGAAGATAAATTTAATGGAATAGGCACAACTCTAATTCCATATGCTAAGCATGCGAAATCTATAAGTGCTCCGTTTATATGGTTAGGAGTTAAAATGCCAACTGTATCAGATTGATTAAGATTGCTTTGTAAATAAGATCCCAATATTTTAACCTTTCTCCAAGTTTCTTTAAATGAAATTGAAGTAATGGTTTCGTTTGAAATTATTTGAAAGAATATTTCATCTTTGTAACGCGTTGCTCTTTGTTCTAATATATTTGATAATTGATAATTAGATTTTTTTATCAATTTTGATAATAAATAAAACCAATCATTTACTTTATCATTTTTATATATTGTTGTATTTACTTTAGGAAGATGTCCAATCTCTAAAAAATCATGAATAGATTTAGTATCTCCTTCTTCAATAAGAAGATTAGCACCATCAAATAATTCTTTAATAGTGCAATTTCCTTTAAAAGCATTTTTTATGATTTTATCAATGTGAATCATAGTTTAAATTAGAATAATTAGTCTTTATATTTACTATGTATATAGTTGTAACGTGTAAAACGTTGCTGTAATTTTTAACTCTAAACGATTCGAACAAAAATTATGTCAAATAAAATAAAATATTCGTCCAATCAATTAGCAAAATACATTGCTGATGCACCAGGGATTGTTAAAAATTATATTCAGTCACTTGAAAAGCAGGTTGGTAATCTAGCAAATATTGGTTTGGCACTATCAAAAGAAAAAAACATGTCCAAACTTTTGGAAATGATTTTAATTGAAGCTAAACGTATTGCGAATTCTGATGGTGGAACATTATATATGATGACTGATGATAATCGCCTTCGCTTTGAAATTATGATGACAGACTCTCTTAATTTTCATATGGGTGGAACTTCAGAAAAAGACATACCATTTTATCCTGTAAAACTTTATAATGAAGAAGGTAACCAGAATAAATCGATGATTGCGGCTTATGTAGCTCTTACAGGAGAAACAGTTAATATACCAGATGCTTATAAAGCTAAAGGCTTTGATTTTTCAGGTACTAAAATGTTTGATGAAAAGACTGGTTATCATTCTCAATCATTTCTAACTGTACCATTAAAAAACCATGAAGATGAAATTATTGGTGTTCTTCAGTTGTTAAATGCACAAACTCAAAATTCAAAAAATATTATTGCTTTTACTTCTGATATTCAAGAGATGGTTGAGGCTCTTGCAAGTCAAGCAGCTGTTGCAATAACAAACAAAAATTTAATCAAGGACCTAGAAGCATTGTTTGAATCATTCATTAAGCTGATTGCTTCAGCAATTGATGCAAAATCACCTTATACTGGAGGCCATTGTGCTCGTGTTCCAGAAATAACTATCTTATTAGCAAAAGCAGTACAAAATACTATAGATGGTCCTTTTGCGGATATTTCTTTTACAGATAAAGAAATGTACGAATTAAAAATTGCAGCTTGGCTTCATGATTGTGGTAAAGTTGCAACACCAGAATTTGTAGTAGATAAGTCAACAAAACTTGAGACTATCTATGATAGAGTGAATGAAGTTGAAACTCGTTTTGCTGCTCTCAAAAGAGATGCGCAGATTAAGCTCCTTAAAAGAGAATTAAAAGTAGAGCGAGACAAATCAATATCAAAAGAAGAAAAATCAATCAAAATAAAAACTCTTAAAAGTGAATATTTAAAAAAGCTTCGTGATCTAAAAAGCGATCTCGAATTCATTAAAGAATCAAATATTGGTGGGGAATTTATGTCAGGCGATAAGAAAGATCGTGTTCATACTATTTCTAATTATCGCTGGAAACCAAATGGCAAAATGAAAAACTTTTTATCTGAAGATGAAGTTTACAATCTAACTATTCCTCGTGGAACACTTACTGCTGAAGAAAGAAAAGTAATCAATGATCATATTGTAGTAACAATAAATATGTTAGAAGAACTACCTTACCCAAAGCATCTAAAAAATGTTCCTGAATTTGCTGGAGGGCATCATGAAAAATTAGATGGCACTGGTTATCCAAAAGGACTAACAAAAAATGAAATGTCTGTGCAAGCTCGAATTATGGCAATTGCAGATATTTTTGAAGCACTTACTGCTAAAGATCGTCCATACAAAAAAGGTAAAACTTTAAGCCAAGCTATGCGAATACTTGGTTTTATGAAAAATGATGCACATATTGATGTTGACCTTTTTGATATATTTGTAAGGGATAAAATTTATTTAAAATATGCTGAAAATTATCTAGACCCTGATCAAATTGATGAAGTTCAAATCTGATTACTTTTTTGAGCTAGTTCTGATATTATAATGAATTTTGAAATATTAATTGTATTATCGCTAATCGTATTAGCTTTTTCGCTTTTTGTTACTGAAAAATTTCCGCTTGATGTAACAGCTTTACTTATTTTAAGTATTTTACTGTTGGGTCAATTTTTGACACCAGAAGAAGCAATCTCAGGATTCGCTAATCCTGCAGTTATTACAATTGGACTATTATTTATACTTAGTTATGCGTTACAAAAAACACGTGTATTAGAATATTTAATTATCCGAATTAATAAACTTGTTTCACAATCAAAGAACCTTGGTTTAGGTGTTTATCTTTTGACTATAGCAGTTGCAAGTGCTTTAATGAATAACACAGCAATTGTTGCTATTTTTATGCCTGTAACCATAAGGTTAGCTCATCAATATAAAATAAGTCCTTCTAAATTATTAATCCCATTAAGTTATGCTGCTATAATGGGTGGGACACTTACTCTAGTTGGTACCTCTACTAATCTTTTGGTTAATGCAATATATGTTGATAATGGCGGTGAATCATTAGGCATGTTTGAGTTTGCTCGTTATGGATGGATTCCTTTAATTATTGGATTAGCATATATTATTTGGATTGCACCCTTGATTCTTCCATCAAGAACAATTACCTCTAGTTTAACAAAAAGTTACCATATGGCAGGTTATTTAACTGAAATGAAAATATCTATTGATTCGCCATTGGTTGGTAAAACTTGCCGTGAGCGTAATGTGAATCAAAATTATGATGTTATGGTTTTAGATATACAGAGAGATGGTCGTTTGATATCGACCAATGTTGGTGAAGAACTTATTCAAGCAGGTGATATTTTATTTGTGAAGGGTACCGTAGAAAGTTTCCTAAGAATGAAAGAAGTCGAAAAAACTTCACTTCTTACTGATGAAAAACTAACTCAGAAAGAATTAGAGCAAGAAGATAATGTTTTGGTGGAGTGTATGCTCACAGATAAATCAGATATTATTGGTAAGACTCTAATGCAAAGTAATTTTAGAAAAAGATTCAGAACATTTATTCTTGCAATTCGTCGTGATGGTTCTATTATAAGAAAAAAAGTAGCCCATGTTATTTTGCACACCTATGATACTCTACTTATATATGGCCGAAGAAAACAAATAGATAAATTAGCGAGTAGTGGTGATTTTATTTTATTGGGTGAAGTCAAAGCTGACTTAGTTAAATCTAGATATTGGTGGGTAAGTATTTTTGTAATAATTAGCACAATTATTCTTGCAGCCTTTGGTATCCTTCCAATTTTAAAAGGCGCTATAATAAGTGCAGTCATTTTATTACTATTTCGAATAATTTCTCCCAACGAAGCTTACCAATCCATCCATTGGCAAGTAATAGTATTGATAGCAGCTCTCATTCCTTTAGGGATTGTAATTAAATCAACAGGCACAGACATTTTTATAGGTGAATTAATCTCTAAAATTGTAGCTGATTTTTCACCAAATAAACAACCATATGTCTTACTAGGATTGATCTATTTAATAACGATGATATTGACTGAAGTTTCTTCGAATACTGCTACTGCAATTATAATGGCACCAATTGTTATGGCAGTAACAAATCATATGGGAATTGATGCACGACCATTTATCTTTGCTGTTTGTTTTGCGGCATCAGCTTCCTTTATTACACCTGTAGGTTATCAAACTAATTTAATGGTATATGGCCCAGGTGGATACAAATTTTCTGATTTCATCAAGGTTGGTATGCCTTTATCAATCATATTTTGGTTACTGGCAATATTATTTATTCCTATAATTTGGCCTTTTCAATAGACTCTATATATTATAATATTTTTTTATAATAAATAGATAATTCGCTAAACCTGGTAGACAATATTCTCTAAATTCTTGGCTGATGAGCCAAGAAAATAAACGATATTCTAGACTCCAATCCTTTTTGGATAACCCTTCAAAATCCATGTGGTCACTTGCAATACCAATTATTGCTGGAATGGCTATCCAAACACTTTATTCTTTAGTTGATATATTTTTTATTGGAAAATTAGGTGGCGAAGCAATTGCTGCAGTGGCTTTTAATATGCCAATCTTTTTTTTGGTAATGGGTCTTTCATTTGGCTTAGGTAGTGGCGTTACTGCATCCATTGCAAGATTTATAGGATCAAATGATAAAGTTAATGCAGACAATGCAGCTGAACATTCTATTGTTATTGCACTTTTTATAAGTGTAATACTTACTGCTTTAGGTTTGATCTATGGTCAAGAAATATTAAAATTTATGGGTTGTACTCCAAATGTTTTACCAGATGCTTGGAAATACCTTAAAGTTAGTTGCTATGGATTATCATTTGGTATTTTGTCAGCTTTTTTTCGATCTATACTTGCAGGCGAGGGAGATATGAAACTTCCTATGATTTTAGCAGGATTAGGAACTGTATTCAATATTATTTTAGACCCTATTTTTATTTTTTCATTAAATTTTGGTGTTGTTGGAGCGGCCTGGGCAACGACAATTAGTCAATTCATTGTTTTTATTATTTTTACATACATGTTGTTTATTAAAAAGCATTCTTATGTACAATTTAAAATGAGTGATTTTTCACCATCCAAATTTATTATTGGTGATATTGTAAAAGTTGGGATTCCATCCTCAATGTCCTTTATTGTTATGTCTTTAGGCCAATTAGTTTTTAATAGAATTCTTGTTAAATATTCCACAGGTGCTGTTGCAGCATATCAAATTGGTGGTCGTATAGATATGATTGTATTTTTACCTATAATGGGAATTGCATCAGCTTTGACAACAATGGTTGGGATGTTCTATGGAGCGAATGAAACGGACAAAATTAAATTCATAACAAAATACGGTATTTCTCGTGCAATAATCATAACAAGCATTGGCGCTGTAATTCTTTATACTTTTGCTCCAAATGTGGTTGCTTTATTTACAAAAGAATTAGTTATACAATCTATTTCAATTGGATACTTAAAAAATATGGCAATTATTTTTCCATTTATTGCCATTGGGTTATCTATAGGTAGGATTCTTCAAGGCATAGGATTAGGTATGCCATCATTAATTATAACAATTATTCGTGTCATTGGTGTTGCCGGTCCATTAGCTTACTATTTTACTAATATATTAAATAAACCAATTGAATGGATTTGGTATGCGATGATTATTTCTGGAATAATTGCTACAATAATTTCAATTGTATGGCTACGTGTAGCTTTTCGTAAATTGCTACCAGCAATTCCAAAATAGGAGGAGGAACTATGGCTTTGCTTACTGATTCTGAAATTCAGTCTAATCTAGATTTGATGGAAGGATGGTCCTTTGTCAATAGCTCTATAAGTAAAGAATTTCTATTTGATAGTTATATGGATGGGATTGAATTTGTAAATGAATTAGCTAAAGTTTCTGAGAAAAATAATCACCACCCTGATTTAATTGTTGGTTGGTGTAAAGTTAATGTTACTTTCACATCTCATGAACTAGGTGGAGTATCATCTGAATGTATAAATATGGCTAAAGCTCTAGAAACACTTCTAAGTCCATAAAGAGATTCATTAATGCTGAGATTTATTTACCTTTTCTTTATTCCTAGTTTAATATTAGGGCAACTTACCACATCAGCAACGAAAATAAGTATTGAACCAAATATAGATGGAGATGTCATTAATGATCCAGTTTGGAATAATGCTGAAGCAATAAGTACATTTTATCAAAAAACACCTGATGAAGGTGATTTTATTTCTGAAGAGACAGTAGTTAAGGTTTTGTATTCAGAAAAGTATTTTTATGTTTCAGTAGTTGCTTACGATAAAAACCCGGATGCAATTGTAATCTCAGATACAAGAAGGGATGCCTCATTAAATAATTCAGATAGTTTTTCTTTTGTAATAGATACATTTAAAGATTATCAAACAGGTTATGTTTTTGGAACAAACCCTGCTGGTATTGAATTTGATGCTCAGATTACTGGTGGAGGTGAAGGCGGGAGCATAAGTAGGCGCTTTAGTATAGGTAGTGGTGGCGGATTTAATGTTAATTGGGATTCTGTTTGGGAAGTCAAAACTAAGAGAGGTGATTATGGTTGGAGTGCCGAATTTGCTATTCCTTTTAAAACCTTAAGATATAAAAAAGATAAGGATCAATCATGGGGAATAAATTTTGAAAGGGTGATTGCAAGAAGAAAAGAAGAAGCACATTGGTCACCTATTTCAAGGCAGTTTACTATGAATCGTCTTTTATCTGCAGGTACAATTGAGAATATAAATGTTCCACTTTCTAGGAATACTAAGATTATGCCATATATTTTAGCTCAGAAAAATAAAATAATTGATGAAACATCTATTATAAATGAGGATAGTAACTTTGGTTTAGATGCTAAAGTCAGTATTGGATCATCAATGACATTAGACCTTACTTATAACACTGATTTTGCACAAGTTGAAGCAGATGAGCAACAGATTAATCTTGACCGTTTCAGTCTTTTTTTTCCAGAAAAAAGAGCCTTCTTTCTTGAAAATGCAGGTTTATTCTCTATTGGGTCTGGCGGAGGTTATTCAGGCCCTGATATTGAGATGTTCTTTAGTAGGAGGATTGGAGTTGGATCTGATGGTGTTCCTGTCCCAATTATTGGAGGAGGCAGATTAACGGGCACTTTATCTGGAATGAAAGTTGGGGTTTTATCTATGGTAACAGATAAAGTAAAAGATGTCACAGATCAAAATAATTATTCGGTCTTACGTCTAAAGAAAGAACTCCCAAACCGAACTCATATAGGAGGAATGTATACAGCCTTAGATCATACAGGACAAAATGGTTATATAAATCAATCTTATGCGATTGATGCTCAGTTAGGATTAGGTGAATTAAATAAAATTGTTGCCTTTGCAGGATTAACTGATACACCTGGTTCGAAAAAAGATAATGCTTATGCTTTTAGGTTAGAGGCAGCAAGAGATACTAAAGAAATTTCAAGTTCAATTTCTTATACAGAGGTTGGTGCAAATTTTAATCCAGAAATGGGTTATCTTAAACGTGAAAATTATCGAAAATGGTCTGCTAGGGTTTTTACAAGGTTTAGACCAAAAAATAAATTTGGAATTTTAGAGGTTCGCCCTCATATTAATTATGATGGTTATTGGAAACTTAATGGCTTTCATGAGTCAGGACGTTGGCATATTGATAATCATTGGGAATTTCGCTCAGGTTTTGAAATACATACGGGAGTAAATTTAGTTAAAGAAGGAGTAGTAGAAACATTTGAGATTTCTGATGGTGTTAATATTAATAATGGTACATATAATAACAAAGAAGCACAGGTTATGATTATGACAAATAGTTCAAAGCCAATCAGTTTTAGTTCTATGAACCGTATTGGTGGCTTCTTTGAAGGAAATCGAATAACTATGACACCAACCATCCAAATCCGTTATAAAGATCGCTTTACATCTGAATTCAGTTATAATTATAATAAAGTGGAATTAAAAGATGGCGAGTTTACTACTAGACTTCTTAGAGCTCGTTTAACCTATGCAATTACACCGAAAGCATATATTCAATCCTTACTCCAGTATAATAATCAATCTGATCAATGGTCTATGAATTGGAGATTTATTTGGCAACAATCAGCAGCAACTGGTTTATATCTTGTTTACAATGAATCTCAAGATTATGATGGAATTCCAATCAGTAAGAGTACAAAGTCATTTGCATTAAAGTATTCATATTTATTTGATGCTTTTAATTAGTAAAGAATATTTAAAACTATAGAGGTTTTTTTGATAAAAATTCTAAACAGAATTCTTTTTTTATTAGTATTTGAAAATTTGGTTGCTCAAAATACTTCATTAGTGAATGAAGCTAAAGTTTTACCAACTATTGATGGTGAAGTTATAAATGATAAGGCTTGGGAAGGTATATCTACAATTAAAACATTTACCCAAAAATCGCCTGATGAAGGAAATCCTTCAACAGAACAAACAATTGTTAAGATTATGTATTCTGAAAAAACTTTTTATGTTTCTGTAGTTTGTTATGATTCAGATCCCAATAAAATAGTTATAACTGATACTAGAAGAGATGCTCCTTTAGATAATACTGATAGTTTTATGTTCGTGCTTGATACCTATAAAGATCAACAAAATGGATTTGTTTTTGGTACAAATGCAGGTGGGATTGAATATGATGCACAAGTAAGTGGTGGCGGTGAAGGAATGTCCATTAGTAGCACTCGACAATCAGTAGGGATTGGTGCAAATTATAATATTAACTGGGATGCAGCTTGGGAAGTAAAAACTAAGATAGGAGATTATGGTTGGAGCGCAGAATTTGCAATTCCATTTAAAACTCTACGTTTTTCTAATAAAAAGAATCAATCATGGGGTGCAAATTTTCAACGAATAATTGCAAGGCGAAGCGAACATATCTTTTGGTCACCTATTCCAAGACAATTTAGTTTAAACCGTTTAGCTCTAGCGGGTACAATTACAGGAATAAACGTTCCTTCTAGTAGAAATTTAAAAGTTATGCCTTATGTACTTGGTAATAAAAACGAAGTAAAAAGGGAAGAATCATTCAGTACATCTGATAATGATTTTGGTTTAGATGCTAAAGTGGGTTTAACCTCAAGTTTGACCTTAGATCTTACATATAATACAGACTTTGCTCAGGTTGAGGCTGATGAACAGCAAATAAATTTGGATAGATTCAGTTTGTTTTTCCCTGAAAAAAGAAGCTTCTTTTTAGAAAATGCAGGACTTTTTTCAGCTGGAGAGAACACTTATTATGGTCCAGATATTGAAATGTTTTTTAGCCGTAGAATTGGAATTGTCAATGGAAAACAAGTACCCATATTAGGAGGTGGACGTCTAACTGGAAATATTGGAGGTATGAAAGTAGGCGTATTAAATATGCGTACTAAAAAAGTAAAAGATGTTTCTGATGGAGACAATTATAGTATTTTACGTTTACGAAAAGAATTACCAAACCGAACTCATTTTGGAGCTATGATGACTAATCGTCAAGGCTTAGGAGATAACGGATATAGAAATAATGCATATTCTTTTGATGGTGCCCTTGGAATTGGAGAGACTATCCAATTAACAGCCTTTGGAGCTACAACAGATCCTGCACCGGATGTTGATAATAAAAGGACCTATGCTTATGTTTTAGAAGCTAATAGGAATACTCAGGCATTCACAAATCAGATAAGATATTCTGAAGTAGGCGAGAATTTTAATCCAGGAATGGGATTTGTTAAAAGATTAGGTTATCGTAAAGTTCTATTTCGCATTCTAAATCGTACTAGACCTACAGACTTATTTGGATTGTTAGAAATAAGGCCTCATATTACATATTGGGGTTATTGGAAGTTAAATGATGGTTTTCAACAAACTGGCTTTTTACATATTGATAGTCATTGGGAGTTTCGCAATGGTTTTAGAATTGATACAGGAATAAACTTTACAAAAGAAGGTGTAGAAGAAGAATTTCCAATAGTTTCAAATGTTTTAGTTCCAAAAGGTACATATGATAATAAAGAGTTACATATTAGAACAAATACCAACCTTACTAAACCTTTAAGCTTAATTGTAGTGAATAAACGTGGTGGTTTTTTTAGTGGTAAGAGAAATAATACTGATACAACAATCCGTTATAGATTTGGAGATCGATTCACTTCTGAGGTAATATCTAAATATAATGACGTGACTTTACCTGAAGGGGGTTTTATTACCCATTTAGTTCGATCACGCATAACCTACGCAATTACACCAAAAATATATATTCAATCTTTACTTCAGTATAATAATCAATCTGATCAATATTCTATGAATTGGCGCTTTATTTGGCAACAGTCAGCAGCAACAGGCCTTTATATTGTTTACAATCAATCTCAGGATTACGATGGGATTCCAATTGCTAACAGCACTAAATCATTCGTGATTAAGTACAGTTATCTTTTTGATGCTATGAACTAATAACAAATATATTTTAAAGTTATTAGGATAACCTGATTTTAGATTGAGCTATGTTATATCTATTTATTTCTACAATTATTTGGGCATTTTCTTTTAGTATCATAGGTAATTATTTATCACCATCTATTGATCCTTGGAGTCTCTCTTTACTTAGAGTTATCATCTCATTTTTAATTTTTCTGCCATTTGCAAATTTTAAAATTCACAGAAAAAGAATGCTAAATATCGCGGGCATTGGTGCTATTCAAATAGGATTTATGTACAGTTTTTATTTAAATGCTTTTAGATTTATTAGTGTAGAGAAAATATTATTTTTTACGATTTTTACACCAATTTATGTAACCTTAATTTCAGATTTATTTCAAAAGAAAATTCAAAAAGTCTTTCTATTTTTAAGTTTATTTAGTGTATTAGGCTCTTTAATTATTAGAATAACAGAAGTTGACTTATTAGATTTAAAAGGGTTTATATTAATTCAAGGTGCAAACTTTTCTTTCGCACTAGGACAAGTTTTATATAGAAGATATATTAAAAATGATTCAAGGTCAGACTATAATTTAAATGAATTTGTATATTTTTATTTTGGAGCATTAATAATAGCATCTTTAGGGTCATTAATTATGATCGACTCTATAACATATCCAAAATCATTAACTCAATGGTTATTGGTATTTTGGTTAGGCGCTATTGCATCTGGATTAGGTTACTACTTTTGGAACCGTGGATCAGTTTTAGTTAGCAATGGTACTTTAGCAGTTATGAATAATTTGGTCATTCCTTTAGGCCTTTTAATTGAGATTATCTTTTTTTCAAAATCAATTAATGTGGCTAATTATGTAATTGGTGCATTAATTATTATATCTTCAATTTATTTTTCTTTTAAAAGAAAAATGGATGTTGAAAAAAGTTAAATTTTGATAAAAACTCTTTTTTTATACATCAATGAAAGTATTAGCCAAAATATAAAAATATGAAAAATAGCAAAAAGTAAAGAACTATTTATATCATTTGCCATAGGCTCAAAAATTGTTTTGTATAAATATGAATATCCAGAGATTATTTTACCATCTAGATTAAAACTAATATTTAAAAGAAGTTTTGCCCACAGGCCTGATAACACAAAAATAAATATTGAGTTAGAACCATATATTACAAATGGCTTTGTCCATTTGTAGTGGTTTTTAACATCAATTATCCAAATCATAGCCGCTAGAACTAATATTCCAATTCCAGCTGTGAAAAGTACATAGGAACTTGTCCATAAAGCCTTATTTATAGGGAAAAATAATCCCCAAATCCAACCAATTATTATAAATATAGATCCTAGAACAGCCATTCTTTGATAATTATCTTTTTGATCATTTGTAGTTTTGATCATTGTTCCAACTAAAAAGCCAATAAGTACTGTTACTACTGCAGGTATTGTACTTAGCAAACCTTCAGGTTCGAAGGGAATGCCATTGCCACCCCACAAATGACTTTCTCCCAATATAAATTTATCAATAAATAATACTAAGTTTGAACTCAGAGCATATGGATCTACACTATTAAGTACACCATATAAATATAATACCAGCCAATAACCAAACAGTAAGATAGTGGATATTTTTATAATCCCTTTAATATCTAGCTTAATTACAATAATACTTGCTAATAAGTAGACTAGAGCAATACGCTGCAAAACGCCCAGTATCCTTAATGAAGACCAATCCCAATCTTGTCTGATAAATGGAAATGCATTAAGTAATAAACCTAGAATAAAAATAGTAATTGTACGTGAAAAGACTTTCTTGAATAGTGGACCATATCTATTACATATTTCATACTTTTCAAATGTAAATCGCATAGCGACACCCATAATAAATAAAAAGAAGGGAAATACTAAATCAGTAAGTGTACAACCATGCCATTTGGCATGTCTTAATGGGGAATAAATATGTGACCAAGTTCCAGGATTATTAACTAGAATCATTAGTATGATTGTTGCTCCACGGAAAGTGTCAAGAGCTAATAGACGTTTATTTGACTCACTCATTTAATTTTTAATAGTTTTATGATTAATATACCGGGAATTGTAGTAATTATAATCCAAATAAAAAAGGTTTGATAGCCTAATATATTTTGTAGCATTCCACTTACCATACCAGGGATCATCATTCCTAGAGCCATAAGGCCTGTACATATGGCATAATGAGCAGTTTTATGTTTTCCTTCAGAATAGAGCATGGTATATACAAGATAAGCTGTAAAGCCAAATCCGTAGCCAAATTGTTCAATAGCAACAAGAGATGATATTAATAAAAAGCTTTCAGGTTGTGCTGAAGCCATATAAACATAGACAAAGTCAGGAAACTTCATTGCAATTGCCATCCAGAAAATCCAACGTTTTAATCCATGTCTTGAAATTAGAAATCCACCAAGAATACCACCCATAGTAAGTAAAATAAGACCAATTGTACCATTTATAAATCCTAATTCAATATTTGATAATCCGAGACCACCTTTTTCAATTGAATCTAGCATGAATAGGGGCGCTATCTTTGATAGTTGTGCTTCGCCTAGACGATAAAGTAGCATAAATGAAATAGCAGTTAGGGCATTAGGTTTACTAAAAAAAGATTTAAAGATCTTAAAATAATTTTGAAATATATTATTGATATTCAAATTATTTTTTATGGAATCGGATTCTGGATGAGGCAAACGCCAGGAGTGGTATAATCCAAAGATCAAAAATAAAAATGATAAACACATAAACAATATTGACCAAGCTTTAAAGATATCGCCTGTCCAATTTTGAAAAACCCCTGCAAGCATCACAATTAGTCCTTGGCCAGTTAATATTGCAAATCGGTAAAATGTATTTCTAATACCAATGAACCATGCTTGACTTTTAGAAGGCAAAGCCATCATATAAAATCCATCAACTGCAATATCATGTGTTGCTGAACTAAATGCTAAAAGCCACATTAGTGCTAAAGTATATTGTAAATAATTTGAAGAAGGAATGGTTAATGCAATACCTGCTAGACAGCTTCCAATTATAATCTGCATTGATATAATCCAAAAACGATTTGTTTTTAGAATTTCTACTAAGGGACTCCATAATGGCTTTATAACCCATGGTAAGTATAACCAGCTAGTATATAATGCAATTTCTGTATTGGTAAGACCTAGATTTTTATACATTATGGTTGAAACAATTATTACAATAGCATAAGGGAGTCCTTCAGCGTAGTATATTGAAGGGACCCAGGACCAACCTTTATTTTTCATATCTTGTATCATTAATTATAAATAGTATTTATTTCTGTACCTGGGTAATAATGGCTTAAAATTGATTTAACTTTCTTTTTTGATAAGGCCATACCCAAAGCACCAATTTGACATAATCCAACTCCGTGCCCCCAACCTTTACCTTCCAAAATAAATCCATCTTTAATTTTATTAACGGTAAAAGCTGAGCTATATAAAAAAGATGGCGAGAGAATTTTTCTAATTTTATATTCAGAAATAATTTCAATATTCTCAGTTTTATTATCAATATTGAGAAATTTAATTACAAGATTAATAATTCTACCAGATGTTCCTATTTTAGTAGGGTTGATCTCTAAAATTTTTTTTACATCTAAGCCAATATTGATTTTTATAGAATGGATTAGATCTTTATGATTTATTTTATAATTCCATCTATAATATTTCCCATCTTCATCAATATTACCTATGAAAGTTTTAATTGAAGGCTCTGGAACTATATCTGTGCTGCAATATGCAATACCTTTAGAATTTTTATCTTTAATTGAACTAAGGTATGGGATTTTATTCCCATCCCAAACATTTTCAAAATTTTCAGTAGTACCTCCACAAGATTTTGAGTAACGAGCATCACAAATTTTATTATCAAAAGTAATTACTTGTCCAAAAGTTAATTCAGATACTTTATTTGACTTTTTTGTGGTATTTAAAATTCCTTGATAACGCTGACAACAATCATCATTACATATATCAAAGCCAAGATGAACATGTTTACGTTCAATGTTTGCTAAAAGCCATGATCTTGCAACTATAAACTGAGCCTTTAAAAATTCTTCAGGACAGATAGCGCTCATTTCTGATGTGGCAACACATTTTAAATAGTTTTCTAGTGGCAATTGATTAATCACCATAATATTATTATTAAAGCATGATAACTCAATAGTTCCCCAATAAGATAGGTTGATTTTCTTCTCCCAATGGAAACCTCGTCCAGCAGGAACTTCATTAATATTAACAAATGGATTTTCATCAGGAACTGATGGAATAATCTTTATACTTTTATCCTTGAGTGAAAGTTGAGGTATTACAATATTGTTATCACTTACCTCTATATTTAATTTTTTTATATTTTTGCATGAGGGGAGGATTTTAGCAGTGGTTTCAATTTCATAACATTGTGGATCTGAAAATGATAATTGAAGAGTTTTTATGTTATCTGTTGGTAATATAAGGCCTATTCTAATTATAGGTTCTTTTCTAGGTATTTCATTAGCTGTTAACAATTTTCCATCCAAACTTTAGCGCC
>Ga0209403_10001667_pt1 | contig 28314 bp, 17 predicted proteins | sample ArcticOcean_MG_C_8_FD_187440 | JGI IMG/M metagenome (GOLD analysis project Ga0209403, IMG submission 187440) | Marine microbial communities from western Arctic Ocean - ArcticOcean_MG_CB11_86 (SPAdes) (version 2) | ecosystem: Environmental > Aquatic > Marine > Oceanic | place: Arctic Ocean...
GGGGGAGAGGTTGGAAAGGTGAGAGGAGAAAAGCGTGTGAGAGAGTGTGAGAGAGGGTGGGGGTGATAGTGGATTGTGTGACGAGGTGTCCAGACGGGTTTGGCTTGACCGGTTGGCTTGACCGGTTGGCTTGACCGGTTGGCTTGACCGGTTGGTTGGTCTGGGGTGAGACTGTCGTGTATGGAGTCAGTTGTCAGCCGTGTGTGCGTTTTGGTGAAGGGCGAACCGATGCGAGTGTTCTCGGGAGTCAAACGAATCTGTATGGGGTTGTGCGTCGTGATCGTGATCGGTCCGGTCGTACTGGCCCAATCGTCTCAGTCGCTGGACGGCCACACCGACCCGGTTTATGACGCCGTGTTCACTCCGGACGGCCGCTGGGTGGTCACAGCGAGTTTCGACAAGACGTTGCGGTTGTGGGATTTGGCGAGTCGTCAGAGTGTGCGGACGATGTCGGGTCATACGGGCCTGGTGCTTTCGATCGCCGTGGATCCTGGTGGAGGCCGTATTGCTTCGGGTGCGATGGATAACACGATCAAGATTTGGGATGTACCGATCAATTCGCCGATCACCGATTTCGCTGGCCACAGTGGCCCGGTCCGTTCTGTCGCGATGACTGGTGACGGGCAGTGGATCATCAGTGGCGGCAGCGACAAGAGTGTTCAGGTGCGTGCGACGGCCGACGGCAAGGTGGTCCGGGTGTTCGAGGGTCACCTGGCGGGTGTCGTCGGTATTGCAGTGCGGTCGGACAATCTTGAGGTGGCGACTGCGACAGAGTCCGGAGTGCTTCGTCTGTTCACTTTGGCGGACGGCAAACCGATCGGCGGCTCGGTGGTGGCTCATCCGGGTCCAATCACCGGCCTGCTGTATGCACGGAACAACAGCTTCTTGGTCACCAGTGGCAGTGACGGTCTGGTTCGCAAGTGGCCTCGCAGTTTGCCGGCAACTCTGGCCGCTTCGGGTCACAGTGCCCCGATTACCAGTGTGGACGTATCGTCGACCGGCAGCATGGTTGCGACCGCGTCCTTGGACAAGACTGCCCGGTTGTGGAGTCGTTCGGACGGCACGTTGCTCAGACCCCTGGAATCTCATCCTACCCAGATCACTTCGATTGCCTTCAGCCCCAACAGCAGCCAGGTCGCGACGGGTTCGGCCGACCAGATCGTGCGGTTGTTCGTCGTATCCAGCGGCAAGTTGCAGAAGGCATTCCCGGCCCAGGCCGGTCCGATCAGCTGCGTGTCGCTGTCGGCCAACGGTCAGTTGTTGGTTGCGGGCGACACGACCGGGTCGGTAGTCCTCTACAAGATCGCCGACGGCAGCGTGCAGGCGAAGCTGGCCGGTCACACGGCCGCGATCACTGGTGTGTCGTTCACAGCCAACAGTGCCCAGGTGGTGACTTCGAGTCGTGACAAGAGCCTGCGAGTCTTCGGGTCGGCCGACGGCAAGTTGGTGCGAACCATCGCCACCGGATCGGAGGCGTTGTCGCTGAGCGTTTCGGCGAACGGGGTACAGGCGGCAGTCGGAGGATCTGACAAGGCGGTTCGCGTCTACACCTTGAGTGACGGCAAGTTGGCCAAGACGCTGGGCGGTCACGAATCTGCGGTAACGGCTGTCGAGTTCAGTCGCGACAACACGAAGTTGCTGAGTGGTTCGGGACATGGTCGATTGCGTGCTTGGGATCTGAAGACCGACAGGGTGCTGCAGCATTTCCGGACGACGGGAGCGATTTCGGGGGTGGGTTTCAGCAACGACAACCGCACGATTGCTTTTGCCGGGACCGACACGTTGCTGCACATCGAGGCGATTTCGGTCCAAGTCGTGATCACGGCCGACGACCGTTCGGTCGATTCCCTGGGCCTGTCTGGAAACAGTGCCGTGTTGGTGACGGCGGGTCCGGGTGGAGTGAAGAGTTGGAATTCGGGGAGTGGCCAGCCGATCCGGACGTTTGAGGGGTTGTCGGGTGGAAGCCGGGCGGTGTCGATGAATGCGTCGAGTAACCAGTTGGCAGCGGCTGACGGGACGTCGCTTTGTGTGTGGAATGCTAGCAACGGAGAATTACAGCTGAAGATTCCGACTCCATCGCCGGTCACCGGTTTGGCTTACACCGTGGACAACAAGAAGCTGTTGGCGGTGTCGCTGGACCATTCGATTCGCAGCTACGATCCGACTGCACCCAATCCGAAGCCACCGGTCGCTCCATCGCGTGACGCGGCCCAATTGTTATCCGGCCACACCGGCGAGATCCATGCATTGGCCCTGGCCCTCGACAACACGACCCTGGTGACGGCATCGGGTGACGGGACGGTGAAGACCTGGACTGTGGCCGCCACCGGGTTTTCTCAGAATTACACTGGTCACGGGGGCTATGTGGCCGGGTTGGCTTACAGTCCCGACGGCACGCGGCTGGCGAGTGCTTCGTCGGACAAGACAGTGCGATTGTGGGACACAAAGACTCACAAGGTGATCCGTACGCTGTCGACTCAGCCGTCCCAAGTCTACGCCGTGTCGTTCAGTCCGGACGGCAAGTTCGTGGTCACAGGCGGAGCGGACAAGACGGTGCGGTTGATCAATGTCGAGACAGGAGCCGAGGCCAGGAAATACACCGGTCCGACTCAACCGGTCTACTCGGTCGCCTTCAGCCCTGACGGCAAGACGATTGCGGGAGCGGGAGTAGGTTTGGGCGGCACGCGTTCGGTGTACTTGTGGGATCTTGGCAATCCGAAGCCGTCGAAGCAGATCGAAGGTCACACGGGTGACATTTACCGAGTGAGATTCCATCCGACGAAGGGCGACCGGTTGTTGACGGCGGATTATTCGGGAGTGATCCACATTTGGGACACGGTGAGTGGTAAGAGTCTGTTCACGACGCGTTTGGCCAATCCACCGGTTTACTCGGCGGCATATTCCAACGACGGCAAGCAGATTGTCGTCGGTGCCCGCGACGCCAAGGCCTACCTGATCCCTGTGCCTGCGGCGGCTCAGTAGCGGAGGGACAGGCAGCCGCCTGCGGTGGGGAGCCAGTCCCCCGGTGGCCGGTTCGGTTCAGGCCAGCAGTTTCTGGACAACTTCGCCTTCGACGTCGGTCAGGCGGTAGTCTCGGCCCTGGAACCTGTAGGTCAGTTTCAGGTGATCGAGTCCCAGCAGGTGCAGGATGGTGGCTTGCAGGTCGTGGACGTGGACCTTGTCCTTGACGGCGTAGTAGCCCAGTTCGTCGGTTTCGCCAACAGTCGTCCCGCCTCGGATTCCGCCTCCAGCCATCCACATCGAGTACGACTCGATGTGATGGTCTCGGCCCAGCGTATCGCGTGGTTCGCCCTGCGGCGTGCGGCCGAATTCTCCGCCCCAGACGACCAGCGTGTCATCGAGAAGACCTCGTTGCTTGAGATCCTTGACCAGTGCGGTGGACGCCTGGTCGATTTCGGCACAGCGTTGGTCGAGTGGTTTGCCGAGGTTGGTACCGGGGTTGCCGTGGTGGTCCCAATCGGTGTGGTACAGCTGCACGAAGCGGGTGCCCTGTTCGATGAGTCTCCGGGCCAACAGGCAATTGCGGGCGAAGGACCCGCGTGCCGGTTCGACTCCGTAACTGTCCAGGGTCTGCCGGGTTTCTCCGGAAAGGTCCATCAATTCGGGTGCACTGGATTGCATCCGGTAGGCCATTTCGTAGGTGCCGATGCGTGTCGAGATTTCCGGATCGCCGACCTGTTTGAATCTGAGTGCGTTGAGTCGATTGACGGTTTGGACGAACTGACCTTGGTTTTGTCGGTCGATGCCTTTGGGAGAGGAGAGGTTGAGAATGGGGTCAGCGCCGTTGAGAAAGGGGACTCCCTGGTAGCGGCTGGGCAGGAACCCGTTGCCCCAAAGCGGTGTTCCTCCACGTGGTCCTCGGGGACCCGAGTGCATCACGACGAAGCCGGGCAGGTTGGCCGACGGGCTACCGAGGCCGTAGGTGACCCACGATCCCATGCTGGGTCGGCCGAAGCGGTTGAAGCCGGTGTTCATGTACAGTTTGGCCGGACCGTGGTTGAAGACTTCGGTCTTCATCGAGCGGACGATGGCAATGTCGTCGGCGATCGAGCCGAGTTGAGGCAACAGCGAGGAGATTTGTTGTCCGCTGTCACCCCAGCTCAGGAACTGGCGGCGTGTGCCCAGCAGCTTGGCGTCCTTCTTGATGAACGCGAATCGTTTGTTCTGGACGTAGGAAGCGGGAATCACCTGGCCGTCCATTTGCTGCAGCTTCGGCTTGTAGTCGAACAGTTCCAGTTGGCTGGGCCCACCGGCCATGAACAGGTAGATGACTCGTTTGGCTTTGGCCCGAAAGTGCCCGTTCTGCGGAACGCCCGGTGCTCCGGGTCGAAGCAATCCGGGGCCTTGGGCATGGGACTCGAGTTGGCCATCGGCCATCAGGTGGGCCAGACCGAGTGATCCGATGCCGAGTCCGGCGTTGCCGAAGAAGTGGCGTCGTGTCTGTTCGCGGACGAACAGTTGTTCCTGGACCGAGGCCGGCGTAGTGGTGGTGTTGTGAGTCCGCATCGGATCATTCCCTGGTGATGAATTCATCGAGATTGACCAGCACGCGGGCGACGGCCGTCCACGCCGCCGCTTCGGCCGCGTGGATTCCGACGGGTCGCCTTGCTGGAGCGACTGCCTTTGCGTCTTGGTCGGAGTCTCGAAACCGCATCCGCTGGCTTGCCAGGAAGTTGGCGAGCGTGGCGAGTTCTTCGGTCGAGGGTTCTCGTGCGAGGCAGGTGCGGAATCCGAATCGCAACCGATCCTGATCGGGCGAGGGGCCCCGGGTGAGAATCCTGAGAGCGACGCCTTGTGCCATTTCGAAGAAGGCCTTGTCGTTGGCGAGCGTCAGGGCCTGCAGGGGCGTGTTCGAGCGGCTGCGGCGGGTGCAGGTGGTGGTGGCGTCGGGTGCGTCGAATGTGGGCAGGAACGGATAGGGGCTGGATCGCCAGAAGTAGGTGTACATGCAGCGACGGAAGCGGTCTTCTCCCCGGGCTTCGGGCCAGGACTTCTTTTGCTGAGTCAGGATGTAAATGCCCTTGGGCTGAGGCGGGTAGACTCCGGGGCCGCCGATCTTGTCGGAGATCAGTCCGGAGGCTGCCAGTGCCGTATCTCGGATCGTTTCGGCCGCCATTCTCATTCGCGTCTGCCGAGCCAGCAGCCGATTCCGGGGGTCTCGTTCGAGCAACATCGGGCGTGTCGCGGAACTTTGGCGATAGGTTGCACTGGTGACAATCAGCCGGTGCAGGTCCTTGACGGCCCAGTCGCGGCGGATGAATTCGCTGGCGAGCCAATCGAGCAGTTTGGGGTGCGAGGGGAGATCGCCCTGCAGGCCGAAGTCGTTTTCGGTTTCGACCAGTCCCAATCCGAAGAGTCGTTGCCAGTAGCGGTTGACGGTGACTCGGGCGGTCAGCGGATGCTTGGGTTCGAAGATCCAGTTGGCCAGGTCGAGTCGGTTGCCGAGTGTTCCGGCGGTCTTCATTTCCGGCAGGACCTCGGGTGCCCCCGGTCGAACGGCGGCTCCTTTGCGGAGAAAGTCGCCTCGGATGTGAATGTGCGTCGTGCGAGGCTGTTTCAGTTCACGTAGCACCATGGTGGTGGGGATGGCTTTGTTGAGATCGGCGAGTTGTTTCTTGAGGCCGATGAGTGTGTCGGCGAGTTGTTTGCGAGTGGTGTCGGTTTGGCGGTAGGCATCGACGAGTTGGGCCTGCTGGGCCTTGGAGCGTTTGTCGCGAGGGGTGCGGGCGATGGCGATCAGTGGTGCGGGGATCTTCAGAGCGGCCGGGTTGGCGTTGCTGATCGAGACGCGAAAGCGGCCGACGAGATAGTTGGCGGATTGGCCGTGGTGGGCCATTCCGAGAACGAGTTTCGCGCCGGGCTTGATGGTGATGGGTTTGGCGGGGAAGAAGATTGCCTGGCGGTTGACGTTGAGCGATCCGGTGGTGGTGTTGATGGCCCAGCCGGTCTGGGGCTTGCCGTCGATCGTGTTGGAGATCGGATGGCCTTCCTGCGAGTGGTCGGCGACGGCGCTGGCGAGGGGGATGGGGACCGATTTGGCGGTGTCGCCGGTGGGTGCGATTCGCAGAGTGACTTCGCTGAGAATGAAGTTGCCATTGTCGGCTCGACCGGGTCCGTTCTTGGGCAGGCTGCTGTGTGTGAGCGTTTCGATCCGGAGAGCGGTGATGGTTGTGAGTGGGGGATTGAGTGTCGTGTCGAGATGGACGGTGTAGGTGTCGTTGGCCGGTACGCTGAAGTCGACGACGAGCGAGTTGTCGTCGAGCCGTGTCAGCACGGCTCCCTTGGCGGTACTCCAGCTGTCGGGTCTGAGAGTGAGGAAGGCCCCCGCGTCGAGTTCGGCGAGTTGTTTTTCCCAGGCGGGCATGCCGTCGGCGAACGAGCGGTCGTGTTGTGTGAGCGGTTTTGTGGCGGCGGCGATGGCGGCTGCCAGTTCGGTTTGTCGGTTGGCCTGGAGGGTCGAGGGGACCGAGATGCTGGGCCCCTTGGCGTTGGCATCGTTGTTGTCTTCGCAGCTGTTGAACACGGCAAACAGCTGGTAGAAGTCGCGTTGCGAGATCGGGTCGAACTTGTGTTCGTGACACCGAGCACATCCGACGGTCAGGCCCAGAAACGCGGCGCCGGTCGTGTTGACTCGATCGACCACCGCATCGATCCGAAACTGCTCGTCGTCGGTCCCACCTTCCTGATTGATCAGTGTATTGCGGTGGAAGCCGGTGGCGACCAGTTGATCGAGTCGTCTGCCGGGCATCAGGTCACCGGCGAGTTGTTCGGTCGAGAAGCGATCGAAGGGCATATCGGCATTGATGGCATCGATGACCCAATCGCGGTATTTCCAGATCGATCGTGCTGCATCGATGGTGAAGCCATCCGAGTCGGCGTAGCGAGCGAGGTCGAGCCAGTGTCGGCCCCAGCGTTCGCCGTAGCGAGGCGAGGCGAGCAGTCGGTCGACGAGTTGCGAGTAGGCTTGCGGGCTGCTGTCGGCCAGGAATGCGTCGACCTGTTGGATCGAGGGGGGCAGTCCGAGCAGGTCGAGGCTGAGTCGTCGGATCAGGGTGACTCGGTCGGCTTCGCCCGAGGGGGCCAGTTGTTCGTGGTCGAGTCGTGCGAGTACGAAGGTGTCGATGGCGTTGCGAACCCATGCCGGGTTGCTGACGTCGGGCAGTTTGGAGCGAACGATTGGCTGAAACGACCAGTGATCGCTGCTGCGTCGTGTGTCGACGACGGTCTCGTTGGCGGGTGACTGACCACCCTGGATGATCCATTCTCGGATCAAGGCGATTTCGGAGTCCGCGAGTTTGGGTTTTTCGTAGGGCATCCGTTCGAGGTCATCGTTGCCGGAGAGGGCCTGAAACAGCAGGCTCTTGTCGGGTTCTCCCGGCACGACACCCACACCGCGATCGCCTCCACGAGTGGCCAACCGGCCGGCGTCGGTTCGCATTCCCGAGAGTGTCTTGGTCGGGCCGTGGCAGCGGTTGCAGTGCTTGGCCAGCAGCGGCTTGATCTGTTTCTGGTAGTCGACCGGTGGTGCGGCGAAGGTGGTCCGTGCGGTGGAGAGTCCGGCTACCAGGGCGAGTAGCAGGGTGAGCACGGGGGGCGGGGTGGATCGACGTGGCATGGGGGGCTGCTGTCGTGGTGTGTGGTGAAGTTGGGGGTGGTGGGGTGGTGGGTAGGCTGAGAACTGAATGATATCACCGGTTGTGAAGGGTGAGCAACTGGGTTGGGGTGATGTGTGTACTGGTGATCAGTCCCCGTCACGGGCGGCGTCTGATCACCTTCCTAACGTCATCTGGTTTTTCGGGCGGTTGTGATCGGCTGGTTTGACCAAAGGGGGCAGGTCCTGGCACGGGCGGTGTTTGATGATTGTTGAGGCAACTGGAGTTGGCGGCCAGGAACTGATTGGCCCAGCGATAGTGATCGAGCAGGCCGTCGGTGGGGCGTCCCATCAGGTGGTAGGCGGCGAAGAGGGCTTCGACTGAGGCGAGGCCGTTGTCGGGGTCGTCTAAGGTTTTTGAGCGGCGTGGGTAGGCTGTTTGTAGTGGTGGCAGGCTGCGGATGGGCAGTTTGGTGTAGTCGGGTTCCATCTTGGCGACGAGTCGCCAGGTGCCGTCGAGGACCAGCAGGCCCTGATGGGCGTCGTCGGGTCCGATCGGTGGTCCACCCATTCCCAGGCGAACGTATTGGTCGAGCGGTTGGTCGTGCTGATCGGGAAACGTCCAGAAGACGAACCCCGGGCGGTTTCGCAGTGGTTCGAGCGAACACTTGCTACGTCGTTCTTTGGGGTGCACGACGAGGATGGTCGAGGGATGTGTCGGACGGGTGCTTGCCGCAGTGTCGGTCACCGGGTGCCTCCGCCACTTTTGGTCGGCCGCAGTGCCCGGATGGTTTCGAGAGCCAGTTCGATGGCCTGTTCCAGGCGTGGCACATCAGCGGGGTCGTCGGGTTGGTCTCGGGCTCCGACGAGTTGTTGCCTGAGGCTATCGAGTTTCTTGCGAGCGACGGCGAGTTGTTTCTTTTGCTTGCGGTCCAGGGCCATCGCGAGTCTCCAGTCTGCTGTGAATCGTTGTCGGTGAGGTGTGTGGGGCTGTAGAGTGAGAGGCTTGGTGCTGGTGGATCCAAGTGTCTGGCAAGGAACCCGGGGAGCAGTCTAGCAGTGTCTGAGGTGGTGAGCGAGATTGTCGAGGCAGTTGGCAAGGCGATGCTGGGTTCGCGTTGTCATCGCCTGGTGTTGAGTCGACCTCGAGGCGGCCGCGATCGGGGGTCTGGGGCTGGGTTGGCTGGGCGGGTGGTGGTGCGACCGGTGCAGTTGGCTTCGGGGCCCTGTTACCAGTTCACTTCAGAGACCGATCGCCAGCAGACTCATGAGAATCTCGAACCGGCTGCCGCGGTGGTGCGGATTGGTGAGTGGTTTCCTGCATGTTACGGCGACCTGCACTTGTTTGGTGTCGAGGAGGACTTGTCGGCTCGAGTGGGTCGTGGCGGTCGGTTGACGGTGAATCGCAAGCCTGCCACCACGCGGGCTCCGGATTCGATTTCTCACGACCGCGAGAAGCGTCACCTGTTGCCCGACGGTGTGAGGTGTGAGTTCCTTGAGGCGATCGGTGTGATGACGTCATCGGGGCGGGTGAAGTCGTCGCGGCAGTCGAAGTTTCGTCAGATCAACCGGTTCATGGAACTGGTCGACGACTGCGTGGAGTCGTTGCCGTCCTCGGGACGACTTCAGGTTGTGGATTTTGGGTGTGGGAAGAGCTACCTGACATTTGCCTTGCATCATTTGTTGACGCGATTGCGAGGACGTGAGGTACGGATTGTGGGTGTTGAGCGAGAGCCGGAGGTGGTGGCCGACTGTGTGGGTGTGGCTAAGCGATTGGGTTTGAGTGACATCGAGTTTCACCAGGCCGATATTTCGGGCTTCGAGTTCCCGGTGCCCGACGCGGATTCGGGTGGTGGCATTGAGAGTCGAGTCGATCTGGCGGTGTCACTGCACGCTTGCGACACGGCGACAGACGATGCGTTGGCGAAGGCGGTGGGATGGCAGGCGGGCGTGGTTCTGGCTGTGCCGTGTTGCCAGCACGAGTATTCGAGCGGATTGGCGATCGAGGCGTTGTCGTCGGTGCACCGGCATGGGATTTTACACGAGCGTATGGCGTCGCTGGTGACTGATGCGTTGCGTGCCGAGGCGTTGGAGGTGTGCGGGTATCGGAGCGAGGTGATCGAGTTCATCGACATGGAGCACACGGCGAAGAACGTGTTGTTGCGAGCGGTACGTCGCGAGCCGGGCGAAGCGGACGAGCGTCGGCGGTTGGAGTCTGCCGAGGCGTACCGTTGTCTGCGGCGGATGCTGGGTCTTGAGACGACTCGACTGGAGGTTCAGCTGGGGTTGGCCGCAGGAGTGGAGTTTGCTGAGCGGATCTCAGAACGAGCGACGCTGTCGTGAAGGGTTTCAGCGTCAACGTCGTCGTCTTGAGCGTGAGGTGAGATAGTGGCCCAGGGCGGTGGCGTAGGGTTGGCTGGTGGTGACTCGTTGGTAGTCCACTTCCTGGCCGACGGCTCCCTGTTCCAGACGGCTGCAGAAGCGGTTGAAGTGATGCAGGTATCGTTCGCGGACGCGGTGCGGATCGACGAGCATGCGACGCGAGGAGTGTTCGAGGTCGTGGAACTGGGTGGGTCGCGAGAAGGGGAAGTCGACCTCTTCGGGAGCCACCACGTGGAACAGGATCAACTCGTGACGAGCATGACGGAACTGGGCCAGGGCCTGGATCAGCTCGTCGGGCTCGTCCAGAAAGTCGCTGATCACCACGACCAGGCTGCGGCGTGAGAGAGTTGGCAGGACTTCGCCGAGCGATTCAGCGACTCCGCCGGCGAACGCAGATGACGACTCGTCGGTCGGTTCCAAGCTCTCGAGCGTGTCGGTGACAGAGGTGAAGAGGGCGTGTTGGGTCGATGGGGCCAGGCGGCTACGGACGTGGTCGTCGAAAACGGTCAGGCCGACGGCGTCGCGTTGAGCCAGCAGCAGGTAGGCGAGCGAGGCGGCCAGCTGGCGGGCGTAGTCGAATTTCGATAACGTGCTGTCGCCGTAGGCCATGCTGCCCGAGGAATCGACCAGCAACTGGCATCTCAGGTTCGTCTCGTCCTCGTACTCCTTCACGAAGTACTTCCCCGTCTTGCCGTAGGCTCGCCAGTCGATGTGCCGGATTTCATCGCCCGGGTGGTACTGACGATGCTCGGTGAACTCGACACTCGTCCCCTTCAAAGGACTCTTGTGCTGCCCCAACATCGCACCCTCGACCACCAGGCGGGCCACCAGATCCAGCCGACCGTATTCGGCCAGAGCGGTCGGGTCGTCGGAGCCGCGAGTGGCACGGGGGTCGGGACGGTTTGGCTTCGAAGCGGTCGTGCTTGGCATTGGGGGATCGGGCTGTGAGGGAGTTGGGGGTTGTAACGTTTTTTTCTGAATTCGATAAGTCGTGCAGCGATGGGGTGCTACGACGATTTACTAAAGATGTTTGAAAACAAACTGAAAAACCACATCTTGACAAAACAGGATGCCGATTTATAGTGACGCATCTTGTCAGGTCACAAGATGTAGGTGTTCTTGGACTTCTGTCCCCTACACCTTGTGGTATTTGAGTCATGAAAAATGGTTCAAATGCTGTTTATTCCCATACAATCCAAGTCAAATTTCGTGATTTTCCGTCGGTTGGCCGACCCCTATCGGACCAGTATTCTGCGGTTTATGGTCTGTTAGCGGGTGTGATTGGCGAGATTCTCGAGTCCGACAACTGGAGTACAGACGTAACTTTAGGAAGGGGTGCATGATGCACGAAGCGAAGGGTATTGAGGAACAGGGACGTTCGAGCGAGTTGGCTCAGGGGCGAGTCGGAGTGAGCCGGGGTCTGGGCGAGACTTTGCCTGAGGTGGAGACGGTTGTCGAGCCGGGGGTGTTGGCCGAGAGCAGTGGCAACGGCAACGGTCACGGCTTGAGTGAACTCGAGCGGTTGTCGGGCAAGGCGTTGTCTTTCGGTTCGGAGTTTTGTCCGGCGGACGCGGATCCATTCGAGACGGTTGAGTGGGAGTTGCGGACGGCGTCGATCAAGGACGAGCACGGCGACGTTTTGTTCGAGCAGTTGGACTGCGAGATCCCGGTCGACTGGAGTCCGTTGGCGACGAACGTGGTGGTGAGCAAGTATTTTTACGGCGAGCCTGGAACGAGCGAGCGTGAGACGAGTGTCCGTCAGTTGATCTACCGTGTGGCTCGGACGATAGCCGACTGGGGCCAGGCGGACGGTTATTTTGCCAGCGAAGAGGATGGCGAGAGTTTCTACCGCGAGTTGGCTTGGTTGTGCGTGCACCAGCACGGGGCGTTCAATTCGCCGGTCTGGTTCAACGTCGGCCTGTACCATCAGTACGGAGTGGGTGGTTCGCGGGGCAACTACCGATTCGACACCGAGACGAAGTCGATCCGTCGTCCCGAGACCTCCTACGAGTATCCTCAGGCATCGGCCTGCTTCATCCAGTCGGTCGAGGACAACATGGAGGACATCATGCGTCTTGCGATGAGCGAGGCGATGTTGTTCAAGTTTGGTTCGGGCACTGGTACGGACCTGTCGACGATCCGCAGTTCGCGCGAGCGGTTGTCTGGCGGGGGGACTCCATCGGGCCCCTTGTCGTTCATGCGTGTTTATGACCAGATCGCGGCGGTGGTCAAGTCGGGTGGCAAGACTCGTCGAGCGGCGAAGATGCAGAGTCTGAAGGACTGGCATCCCGACGTGATGGATTTCATCCAGGCGAAGGCGAAGGAGGAGAAGAAGGCTCGGACGTTGATCGAGAGTGGCGAGTACGAGGCGAACTTCAACGGCGAGGCCTACAGTTCGATCATGTTCCAGAACGCGAATCTTTCGGTTCGTGTCAGCGACGAGTTTATGGAGTCGGTCGAATCCGACGGCACCTGGACGACTCGTTACGTGACAGACCGTTCCGACGACGGGCCCAGTTACCAGGCGGCCGCGATGATGCACGAGATTGCTCATGGCACCTGGTACTGCGGCGATCCGGGATTGCAGTACGAGACGACGATCAACCGTTGGCACACGTGTCCGGCGACGGGTCCGATCAACGCATCGAACCCGTGTTCGGAGTACATGTTTTTAGACGACACGGCGTGCAATCTTTCGAGCATCAACCTGCGAAAGTTTGTGGGTGCGGATGGAGTGTTCGACGTGGCTCGGTTCCGGCAGGCGGCTCGAGTCTTCATCACGGCCCAGGAGATCCTGGTCGACCGTGCCAGTTATCCGACTCCATCGATCGCCGAGAACAGTCATTTGTTCCGTCCCTTGGGGTTGGGTTTTGCGAACCTGGGCAGTTTGTTGATGTCGATGGGGATCCCCTACGACAGTGCCGAGGGTCGGGGCATTTGCGGAGCGATGACGGCGTTGTTGAATGGCGAGGCGTACCGCACGTCGAGTCACATCGCGTCGAACGTCGGGCCGTTTGCCGGTTACGAGGAAAACTCGGAATCGATGCTCGGGGTGATGCAGATGCATCGTGACGCGGTCGATTCGATCGACGAGGCGTGTCCGGCGTATTTGAAGGATGCGGCTCGCGAGTGTTGGGACGAGTGTTTGGCGGCAGGTCGCGAGCACGGTTACCGAAACGCTCAGGCCACGGTGTTGGCTCCGACGGGCACGATCGCCTTCATGATGGACTGCGACACGACGGGCATCGAGCCGGACATTGCCTTGGTCAAGTACAAGCAGTTGGCTGGTGGCGGGATGATGAAGATCGTCAACCGCACGGTGCCCGAGTCTTTGAAGGCGTTGGGTTACGACCGCACGTCGATCGCAGCGATCGTGGCTCATATTGACGAGCACGAGACGATCGAGGGTGCGTCGGACTTGAAGGCCGAGCATCTGCCGGTGTTCGACTGTGCTTTCACTCCGGCCAACGGCGAGCGATCGATTTCTTGGCGTGGTCATGTCGAGATGATGGCTGCGGCTCAGCCGTTCCTTTCGGGAGCCATCTCGAAGACGGTCAACATGCCCGAGGATTCGACGGTCGAGGACATCCAGGAGGCGTACGTGGAGGGGTGGCATCTGGGTTTGAAGGCCTTGGCGATCTACCGCGACGGTTCGAAGAAGAGTCAGCCATTGGCGACGAGCAAGGAAGGCGATCGAGGTGGCAAAGCGGCCCCGTCCCCGGCTCGACGTCGCCTGCCTGTCACTCGCCAATCGTTGACTCACAAGTTTTCCGTCGGCGGCCACGAGGGTTACATCACGGTGGGTCTGTTCGAGGACGGAGTACCGGGCGAGTTGTTCATCACGATGGCCAAGGAGGGCAGTACGATTGGCGGTCTGATGGACACGATCGGCACGTTGACCAGCATGTCGTTGCAGTACGGGGTTCCTCTGGACGCATTGACCAGCAAGTTCAGCCACATGCGATTCGAGCCATCCGGCTGGACGGGCAACCCCGAGATTCCCAACGCCAAGAGCGTGGTGGATTACATTTTCCGTTGGTTGGGAATTCACTTCCAGCCGGGTTACGGCGAGCCGAACGGAGCGGTGCCGATTGCGACCGAGTCGGCTGCTTCGCCGGACTCGCCCGTTCCGGCTGTTTCGACCTCGGTGGCTTCGATTGCCGACATCGAGCAATCCGTGGCCGAGATCGTTGCGGCTCATGCTGCAGATTCGGCTTCTGAGAACCGTAGCCAGCAGTTTGTTCAGTTCCAGGCCGATGCTCCTGCATGCGACAGTTGCGGAGCGATCACGGTTCGCAACGGCAACTGCTACTTGTGCCACAACTGCGGAAACAGCATGGGATGTAGCTGAAGGACCGGCGAGTCTCTTGCAACGAACGGGCACCTCGATCAATGAGACGATCGGGGCGCCTTCTTCTTGCGGACTCTCGTTCCGGCCAATTATAGGAACGGGCGATCACGATCCAGGGGCATTCACCGATGACCACATCGCAGTTGACGATCGACGGCCATGTCGAAACTCCCCTGGTCCTGACCTGTCAGGACTTGGCTGCTTTCGACGAATCCGATCACGTCCGGGACGTGAGTCGTTTTTATCCCACTCGAAGCGGCGATGGCGTGACGCTGGAGTCGTTGTTGGCTCGGGTCGTGCCGACATCGGAGGCGAGTTACCTGACGTTGCATGCTACGGCCGACGATTTTGCGGCGAGTGTGCCGTTGGAGCCGATTCGCGGTGAGGGGGTCCTGGTGTATACGGTTGCGGGCGAGCCGATGACATCGGAGCAGGGCGGTCCGTTCCGGTTCCTGATCCGGGACGCGTCTGCGTGTCACACCGACGAATTGGACGACTGTGCGAATGTGAAGTTTGTGGACCGGATCGAGCTGACCTCCGGCCGCGGCCGGGACACTCGACCGACCGACGACGAGCAGCACGAAGAGTTACATCGTGGCGAGGGACTGGCTCAGTAGGCGTCTGTCCTCGGACCGCCGATCCGGATGTTTCTCGAGACGAGAGAGACACGACTTGTGTGCTTGAAGAACAGGGACAGGCACGCCGCCACGGGCGTGTGAGCCAGTCCCCGGGGCTAGTAGCCCAGGCCGAGTAGTCGGTTCATTTGCGGGTTGGCCGAGTTTCCTTCAGCCGTGGCACCGAAACGGGGTTCCAGCGAGAGGTGGAAGCCGGTGGTTCCTCGGCTGTTGTCGTAGCTGGCACCAAAATGGACCAGGAAATCGCCTCCGATTCGCGTCAACATCATCGACTGTCCCTGGTTGCGATGTTCGGCGAGGTCGTAGGCGGTCTGTACGGTCGAGACCCACTTGGGGCTCATGCGGTAGTGGAACCCTGCGGCGAGGATTTCGCTATCGAGTCCTCCACCCTGAATCGATCTCAGGTTAGCAAACAGTGTGCCTCGATCCGAACGCTGGTTCAGCAGTCCGAGGTTCCACATTTGTGGGGCTTCGTCGAACAGGTCGAGATAGGCATCGGCCAGCAGCGTGGTGCGATCGCTGACGTGCCAGCGGTAGGCGGCTGCGAGCAGTCCGAAGTCTTCACCGAAGTTGTCTCGATCGGCTCGGGGAAACCACGTGGCCTGGAGGTCGAGTGTCATCCAGTTGCGGATCTGTTCTCGTCCGGGTGCTCCGGTCTTGGTCTGCAGCCGGTGCCGCCAGGCCATTTTCAGTGTTTGCTGATCGGCCACGAGTTCGTGCCAGGGTGAGGTCAGTCCCAGGCCGACTCCATTTCGGACGGCGAAGCTGCGTGTGTCGAATCCGATAGGCAGAGTGCCTGCAAAGCTGTTGGACAGCAATCGGTAACGGAAGCGTTCCTGTGCGTTGTCGTCGATCGGGTTGTACTGCGGGATTTCGCCGAGTCCTCGAGTGGTCTCAGTCCAGGCGAAGTCGGATTCGAAGGTCATCTTATGGGCGAGGCCATTGAGTCCCAGCAACGGGCTCTGGATTCCTCGGTCGATTCGCGACATCGAGAGGCTGCTTCTGAGTCCACCGCTGAAGAGATGCCGATCGATTTCGGTCCCGGCCATTCCTTCGCTCCAATAAGCACTTTCGGCGAGGACATAGGGGATCACGGGTGCAGGGCCGAGCATGAGAGGCAGCGAGAGTTCGTGGCGTGACATCAGCACGGCTCCGCCGACATCGGCCGAGTTGGCCAGTGGGTCGAAGGTGTCGGCGGGATCCAGTGGCGCATCGGCTGGTCTCAGTCGGGCATAGCCGGCCGAGGTGTGAGACGACCAGCTGAGTTGTGGCCAGCCGGCAATTCGGTTGTCGAATCCGAGTGCGAGTGGTTGCGAGAAGATGAACAGGTCGGCTCGCGGGAGCCATTCGGTGGTGGTTTCGAAGTCGTTGATCCGCGGTTGAGCCAGCAGGCTCCAGGCGGTGTTGTCGCCTCGTTGTTCGAGATACATCAGCGTGTCGTGGTCTTTTTCCGAATCGAATTCCTGTTCGTAGTACTGTTCGAGCAGGTTGCGATCCGAGAGGAATCCGATTTCGGCCTGGATGGTGTAGTTGCCGGGCAGTTCGTGCCGGTGGATCAGTCGACCTCGACCCCGGTGCGTCGAATCGAGTGCCAATCGCCGTCGGTCCCGTCCGAGGTTGTCGAAGCCACGGTCGTTGAGGTAAGCGGCGTTGCTCCAGCCACTGACGTCGCCGGGCAGTCCGAGCAGTCCGTCCTGTTGCTGGTAGGTCAGCCCACTGCCGATGCGGGGTCCTCGATCGGTGTAGTAATCCGCCTGCAGTGTCCAGTCGACTCCTTCGGCCGGTTCAATGCCCAGCAGCGTGAACAGGCTCCAGGTCGTCTCGGCCTGAAACCCAAAGACGTTGTCCTGCTTGAGGTTGATTCGTTTCAGCGGGAAGTTGATTTCCGTGGCGGGTCCCCCGAGGTTGGGCGCGAAGAAGACGGGGGTGTCGCCGAGCAGGAGCAGGTTGTTTTGCGAGGTGATCCAATCGACGGAGTTGTCTTGGTTGGGTTGAGTGGGTGAGCCGAGCCAGGAGGGGGGGTGTCGTCGATCGAGGAAGACGTCGCTGGCCTGGAGCCGGTAGCCGGGGACTCCGAATCGACTGGTCGACGCCCAGGCGTTTTGCGCGTGGAAGTTGTGGTCGCCCTCCTGACGGATCTTCTCAGCCCGAATTCTCAGAGGTGCAAGTCCTCCGGGGATCTTCGCCAGCAGGTCGGCGTCGATCATCAGTGCGCGTCGTTCGCGAGCGTCGTAGAGTGCTCGACGGGCACGGACGACGTGGCCTCCCTGGCGGAGTTCGATGTTGCCTTCGAGGTAGATCTGGATGCCGCGGTTGACGGCTTGGAGGAGTTGGGAGGAGATTTCCTGGTCATCGTTCATCTGGGCCCAGATGACGGCACGGTCGGCCGAAAGATCAACGGTTCCGCTGCCGAAGAGTGACCCGGTTTTCCGGCTGTCGACCTGATCGATCACCAGGTTGATGCCTCCGGTGATCACAAACACCTTTTCGCTGGGAGTGGTCCGGGGGCTGGTGTCGGTGGTGACGCTGAAGGGTCGGTTGGTTCTGGGAAACAGTTGGACTCGTCTGAGTCGTTGAGTCGGCAGGCTGTTGAGTGGCGTGGGGGCCGTGGACGGGGCGAGGGCAGGGGCAGGGGCAGGGGCAGGGGCAGGTTGGTAGGCAGCCAGTTGGTGGGAAGGTCCGGGTCGTCGTTGCCGGTGTGCGGTGGCGCGACGGTAGAGTGGGTCTTCGGCGAGTGAACCGGGTGTCTTTTGAGGTCGGGTGATTCTCAGGGTTGGTGTGGACGCGGAGACGGTCAGTTTGTGGAGCAGGACGTGTCGAGAGAGAGTGTGTTGTAAGTTTTCGAGTCGGACTTTGTCTTCGAGATAGACGCTGACGTGGATCCCGGTTTCCGGCGGTCGTGCTTGTTTGATCCAGGCGATTCCCTGTCCGGCGGTGATGACGGTATTGGCCTGTCGGATGGTGACATGTCGTCTGAGCAGCACGATTTGTGTGGAATCGCCGCCTTTTCGGGTGTTTGTGATCGAGCCGAAGTCGGCTGCAATGGTGATGTGATTGTTAGCAGGCCCGATGTCCTGAGCCCGGGCGGCCGTCGTGGGCGCGATCATCAGGGCGACGGCAACCGCGGCAAGTCGGCGGCACCGTGAGGTGACGGCCGAGTGCGGGCGTCGGCTGAGGAGGGCGTCGGTGGGCGTCCTGCCCGACACGTGGGGATCCGGTTCCAAGAGGCAATCGGCCGCAATGTAGGTTGCGGCCGTTTTGAAGTGAGTCTGAAGAAAATGGGTCGCCAGAAACTTGGTGGATCTTGGCGAATCACGAAGGGGCGGGATTATAGTTCCGCATTTTCCAGAGTGTCAATAAGCCTCTGGCCCGGCGGTTTCCGTAGCCGCTTCCCGATCCGTTCGAGAGCCGATTCCGACCGTTGCCAGCAGGAAGACGACCGGCATCACTGGGGCTCTCATTCTCATCGTCGACCAGAAGACCACGTGCAGCAGCGACAGCGCCAGCAGGAACAGTAGCGGGCTGATCCAAGCCGACTGCGTTCTCCACGGTGCTCGGCACAGTCCGACGAGTCCGGCACCCAGTGTGGCGGAGTACCAGAGTGCGACGATCCATTTGAGTGGTCTGGGCCAGGCCGACCCGGGAGCGGATTCCAGCGGCCACGGCGTCCAGAATCTCAGCACTCGCAACAGGCACGCTTGGGCAAACCCGGCGGGATCGTCGGCGATATTCGATCTGGCCTGGCGATACATGAAGGCGTCGCGTTGAGCTTCGGCGTGGATGCCATGTGGCGGGACTGGCAACTGGCTTTCCAGTTTCGTGCGCCATTGGTCCGGTCGACTGCCGGCTTCGGAGGTGCTGTCGTTCCAGGTCGTGCCCAGTGGTTGTCGGACCACCTGGTCGTAGAAGACGGGGTTGTTGCCCAGCAGCAGAGTGTATCCGCCGTGAGTGGTTGTGAGGACAGGTGTGTCCGAGACGGCCAGGTTGCGTGCCAACCATGGTCCCACACACAGGGCGACTCCGACGGCTGTCGCAGCGAGAGCCTTGAGGTGGATCGGGGCATTGGTCCGGTTTCGACGACGCCAGCGCGAGGCGACCGTGACGAGTCCGCACAGCAGGGCGAAGGCCCAGGCCGAGGGTCGGCAGAGTGTCGCGAGTCCGAACAGGATACCCAGGGCCAGGTGTCGTCGAGTGGTGTGCGGTGTGTGCGGTGTGGAGGTGGCGACGAGCATCCAGACGATCAGGGTAGTGAACAGTGTTTCGGTCATTGGCAGAGTGGCTCCGACGACCAGCAGCGGATCGACCGCAACAGCTGCAGCCGGCCAAAAGGCGTATCGACCGAGTTCCAGTCGGTTGGCGAGGACCCAGGTCCCTGCGACAGTTGCCAGGCCGAGTAGCAGGTGCAGTGTCGCCACCGGAAGGTCTCCGGATGCGAACCTCGCCACCGCCGCCAGCAGCAGAGGATACAGCGGAGGCCGGTAGGCGGTGGGCGTGCCGTGATCGGGATGCTGAAGGCCTTGGCCACGGGCCACACCGTCGGCGAGCAGTCGGTAGTGATCGCGGTCGTCCTGGAGTGATTCGAAGCGCCAGGCGGCGACCGGTATGCGGACGGCCAGTGCCAGCAGGATCGCGGCCAGTAGCGCCAGGCCGGGTCGGCAGGGCATACGACCGGGTGGGCCAACTTGGTCGAACTGGTCAACTTGGGAGGAAGGCTGTGAACGGTGTCCGATCACCGGGACTCCTGTTGGCTGGTTGGGCAACGGGCGACTATCCTGTACCCGTCCTGTCGGGGCACTTGTGCCGACTCGGCGTACCAGTGTAACCAAAGTCTGCCAACACGGGTGACAAGGTCGGGGATCGATGGAAGCCAACGGGACGGATCCCGAACAGTTGCACGACGGCATGCCACCGGTGGCCTCGGACGCCAGCGGGTCTGGCAGCTTTGTCGACAGCCTGCTGGTCTGGGTATTGTCTCACCGAGTGATCCTGTTGATTGCCGCGGTGTTGGTCGCGGTGTTGTCGATCGGTCCGGCCGGCCGTTTGAAATTCGACCAGTCGATCGAGTCTCTGTACTCGGACGACGATCCTCACCTGGCTGCATTCCGAGCCAGTCGCGAGTTATTTGGTGGCGACGAGTTCGTGATCGTTTCGTACGAGGACCCTCGTCTGTTCAGCAGTGACGACCGGTCGTCGCAGCAGTCGACTCGGTTGAACGAAGAGGCTCGGTCACGAATCGAGCGATTGGCCGAGTCGTTGGGGAGTGTGCCGGGCGTCGAGTCCGGTAGCACTCAGCACCTGGTGAAGGCCTTGGAGCCGTCTGGGGTGTTGGGTCGTGTGATGAAGCGGATTGATGGTTTGAGGCGGAGGGTGTTGGAGTTGGTCGAGGGTGTCTTGGTGGGTGAGGACCGTCGCACTGTGGCGATCATCTTGAGGCTGTCGCGGGCGAGTGGTGCCGAGTCGACGAGTCAGCGGGCTGCGACATTTGCCGAGATCCGTCGACTGGCGGCCGCCCACGAGCCGGTGGCTCGAGTTGTCGGTGAACCGGTGCAGGTTCACGACATGTTCCGTTATGTCGAGGAGGATGGGCGGACGTTGTTCTGGTGGTCACTGGGTCTGTTGGCTGCGGTGATCCTGGTGTTGTTCCGGAGCATCCGCTGGGTGGTTTTGCCGTTGGCCGTTGTCCTGAGCGCGATCCTCTGGACCGAGGCTCTTTTGGTACTCAGCGGGATGCAGCTGAGCATGGTCAGTTCGATGCTGAATTCTCTGGTCACGATCATCGGCATCGCCACCTGCACTCATGTCACCGTCCATTACCGCGAACATCGTAGCCAACTCTCGCCATTGGAAGCGATGTCAGCAACGATGCGGCAGTTGGCTCCGGCGATCTTCTGGACTGGTGCGACGACCGCGGTCGGGTTTGCGGCTTTGTTGTCGAGCAACATCAGCCCGGTGCGGAGTTTCGGGATCATGATGAGTTTGGCGACGTTGCTGGTGTTGGTTGCTGCGTTGTTGTTGTTGCCTGGGGGAATCCTGTTGGGTCGGCGACTGGTGGATCCGGGTCGAGTCCCCGGTGAAGGCCGTTTAGTGAGTGGACTCAGGTCGCTGTCCCGAGCCACTCGTCGCCACCCGTCCTGGGTGCTGATCGGAGTCGGCCTGCTGGTGGTGGTGTCTGGAGTGGGTTTGTTGCGGCTGGAGGTTGAGACGGATTTCAGCGAGAACTTCCGCCAGGACAGTCCGATTCGGCAGGGTTTGGAATTCGTCGAGACGAAGCTGGGCGGAGCGGGCAACTGGGAGGTCAATTTTGAGATGTCGGGCGAGTTGGACGAGGAGTCGATCGAGCGGGTCGAGCGATTGGCCGAGCGATTGAGGAGCGAGGTGGGTGAGACGATGAAGACTGAGGATGGACGTCGTCGTCTGACGAAGGTCATCCCGATCAGCGACGGCCTGGCCATGGTCCCGCGTGTCCCCTTCCTGCTCAATACTCTCGCCAAACGACTCAAGGTGCTCGATCAATCTCAACCCGAATATGTCACCAGCCTCTACAACGCGGACGCCGGTCGGATGCGGATCGTGTTGAGGTCATTGGAGCGTGAGCAGGCAGGTCGGAAGCGTGAGTTGATCGAGCGAGTCGAGCAGATCACTCGTGAGGAGTTCCCCGAATCGACGGCTGCTGATCCAGGGGCTGGTTCTGGAAAGTCCCGGGAGGTTCGGGCGGTCGAGGCGACGGGTTTGTACGTGTTGTTGACGTTTTTGATCGAGAGTTTATTGCGGGACCAGGTGGTCAGTTTCGTATTGGCGGCGATCGGGATCACCTTGATGATGACCTTGGCCTTCCGAAGTCTATGGGTGGGGTTGGTGGCCTTGTTGCCAAACCTGTTCCCGATCGTGCTGGTGATCGGGACGATGGGTTGGTTGGGTTTGCCGGTGAACATTGCCACGGCGATGATCGCCAGTGTGTCGTTGGGTCTGACGGTGGATTCGAGCATCCATTACATATCGGGTTTTCGGCGGTCTCGTGCATCGGGAGACGACGTGGCCACGGCATTGGAGCGGACTCACACGGGCGTCGGTCGCGCGGTGGTGTTGGCGAACCTGGCATTGGTTGTCGGTTTCAGCGTACTGACGCTGTCCCATTTCATCCCGCTGGTCTATTTCGGGATCTTGGTCAGCGTGGCGATGCTTGGCGGTTTGGCCGGCAACCTAGTGCTGCTGCCGGTCCTGTTGGCGTGGGTCGAGCGACCGGACCGCGTCTGATTCGGGGCAGTCTGCTCAGCAAGTGGCCGATTGGTCTGGTCCATCGATGCGGTCCTGGAGCACGTCGACCAGAGATTCGTGGCGTCCCAGCGGTGGTTTCAGGAACCAGGAGACTTCGGGGAACCGGGTGGCCAGGTCGTCGCGGTGTTGTGCGAGGTGGAGCGTGGCGTGTCGACCGGGCGAGAGAAAGACGGGCAGCAGCAGCACGTGGCGGGCTCCGCGTTCGACACACGCGGCTCCGGCCGTGGGGATGTCTGGTTCGGCGAGTTCCAGGTAGGCCGTTTCGATCAGGTCATTGGGTCGTCGTTTGGCGAGCGATTGGCCGAGCCAGTCGAGATCGCGGTTGGCCGAATCGAGTCGGCTGCCGTGAGCGACGAGTAGGATGGCGGTGGTCATGAGGGGAGTGGTGCCGGGAGCGGGTTGCTGGGGGGTGCTGGTAATGTGGCGTTGTTGACCGTCGGAATTGTCGCACCTTAGACTCGAATCGGCCAGTACTGCGATTCTCGAGCTTTTCATTGACGAGTGCGATGTCAGAGTCTTCGATCACGATTGGTCCGTATGCGATCGAATCCGAGTTGGGTGCAGGCGGGATGGGGACGGTCTATCGGGCTGTTCACGTCGAGACATCCGAGTCGGTTGCGGTGAAGGTGTTGTCGGCGCCGATGGCTCGCGAGCCGGGTTTGGTCGAGCGGTTTCGGCGTGAGATCGAATCGTTGCAGAAGCTGACGAACCCTCACATTGTTCGTTTTCTGGACAGTGGCGAGCACGAGGGGACGTATTACTACTCGATGGAATTGGTTGAAGGCGAGACATTGACGGCTCGATTGCGTCGCGTGAAGCGATTGGGTTGGGAGTCGGTGATCGCGATGTCGGTTCAGGTGTGCCGTGCCTTGAAGTCGGCTCATGACGCGGGGATCATCCATCGCGACCTGAAGCCGGGCAACTTGATGCTGACGGCAGACGACGTCGTCAAGCTGACCGATTTCGGAGTGGCTCAGATCTTCGCCGCCGGCAAGTTGACTGCCACCGGCGGGATCGTGGGCACGGCCGAGTACATGTCGCCCGAGCAGGCGGAGGGTCGAAAGGCTCATCCGAGCAGCGATCTCTATTCCCTGGGTGCCGTGATGTACTGCATGCTAACGGGTCGTCCGCCATTTGTGGGTCGCAGTGTGGTGGAGATCATCCAGAAGCAGCGGTATGGGCAGTTCGACCCGCCGCGGTCGATCGTGCCCGAGATGCCTCGATGGCTCGATGACGTGGTTTGCCGTTTGATGTCCAAGGCTCCTGACGACCGGTTCCCCAACGCCTATGTTCTTGGCCTGCGGCTCCAGGAGATTCCTCGAAAGGTGGCCCTGTCCCAAGGCGAGGGCCAGGGGCAGACCGAGGGGCAGACCGAGGTGCAGCAGTCCGAGGCGAAACCGGATGTCGACGAAGCGACGAGTGTGTATCGGATTGCCGAGGGTGGGACTGGTCTCGATGCCGGGACTGGATCCGAGCCGACCGAGGCTGGTGACGAGTTGACGATGCCTTTCACGGCGGTGACGGCCGATGCTCGGTCGCGTGGTGGGGGGGAGGCTGGGGCGAATGCTGGGAACGGTGGTCCTGGCGAGGCGACATTGGTTCGGGACATGATGAAGTTCGAGATCGAGCGTCAGTCACAGCGGAGTCGTTTTGGCAGTTGGTGGAACAGCACGCCGGGCCTGTTGGTCGGTTTGGCGGTGTTGGTGTCGACGGGGTTGGTGTTGTGGCAAATGGGTGGGATGAGTGCAGAGGATCGGTTTGCCGCGGGTGTTCGGTTGTTGGAGCTGTCCGAACCCGACTGGCAAACGGCTCGAGATCGTTACTTCACGCCTCTGGTGACCGAAGATCCTGCAGGTTGGCGTGAGCGAGTGAGTCCGCATCTTGAGCGGATTGAGCGGATGGCGGTCGAATCGGGATCTCGGCCGACGAGGCGTTTGAAGGTTGGTGATGCGACCGAGGTGACTCGATTTTTGCGGTTGGCTCGAGAGTACGAGCGGCTGGGTGACCGATCGCGAGCGATGCGGATTCTCGAGTCGGTACTCGGGTTGGTCGACGGCCAGGCGAAGTGGGAATCCGAGGCTGGTGTGGCTCGGGCGTTGCTTGACGAGTGGCGTGGAGATTCGGTGTCGACTGATGGCGCGGGGACGTTGTTGTCGGAGGCACTTTCGCAGGCCAAGCGGGCTCGGGCGGGTGGTCGGATTGAGGAAGCTCGACGGGTGTGGCAGAGTATTGTCGAGTTGTATGCTAGGGACACGTCGGCGGAGGCTGGTGTTGTTGAGGCCCGGCGAGGATTGGTCGAGACCGAGGAGAGACGCTGATGAGTGGCGGGAGTGGCGGGAGTGGCGAGTTGGACTTGAAGTCACATATCCGAATGGTCCCAGATTTCCCGGTACCGGGAATTCGATTCCGCGACATCACACCATTGTTGGCATCGCCGGAGGCGTATTCGGAGGTGATCCGTCGCCTGGCCGATTCGTACCGCGAGGTTGGAGTGGACGTGGTGGCGAGTGTCGAGGCGCGGGGTTTTTTGTTTGGTGCTCCGTTGGCGTTGGAGTTGGGTGCTCGATTCGTCCCGGTCCGCAAGCCGGGCAAGCTACCTCACGAGACTCGTTCGCACTCGTACCAGCTCGAATACGGTGAGGACACACTCGAGGTACACACCGACGCGGTGAAGGCGGGGGACCGGGTGTTGATGGTCGACGATCTGTTGGCCACAGGTGGTACGGTGGCAGCGTGCCAGACGCTGTTGGAGGAGGCGGGAGCGGAGGTGTTGGGGTGTGCAGTGGTGATCGAGTTATTGGGATTGGGTGGTCGCGAGGCGTTGGCGGGTTGTTGTGTGACGACGTTGATGACTTTTAGTGAAGATGAGTGACGTGTCGAGTAGCAGTGAAGACCGGTTGGTTGAGATTGTCGGTGAGTGCCAGGACGTAATGGCTCATGCCTGGGTTGTTCGCACGTTTGTGAAGCACAGCGAGGAGGTCGAGGATTTCCCCGAGTTGATGGGGATTGTGCGAGCGGTGTTTGACACGTCGCGTGCATTGGAGACTCGACTGGAGGATCCGGTGGGTTACATCAGGATGTTGAGCAAGAAGATTGGCCGCATGCGTCGAGCGACCGAGCAGTTCCGTCGCGACGCCCCGCTCGCATCGACTCACACGAACTTCGTCCAAGCCGTCCGTTCGATCGATCTCTGCGTCACCCGACTTGAGCGATTGCTTGCCGAAGCGAGTTAGCCAGTCCGCAAGTCATCTTCGCGCGGTTGCGAGTGTCGAGATATACTTGTGCGGCTTGGGACTGTGGATTCGGTGTTGAGCGAGGCGAAGTGGTGCGTACGATCGCGGTCATGAATCAGAAGGGCGGCGTCGGCAAGACGACCACCAGCGTCAACCTGGCTGCGGGTTTGGCAGCTGCCGGTCGTCGTGTCTGCCTGGTCGACCTGGATCCTCAGGCTCATGCGGCGCTGCACCTGGGCGTCGAAGCTCCGGTGGGCACTCCCAGCCTTTACGATGTCATGCTGGGCCGACGTCGGGTGAAGGAGATCCGGCGTCAGGTGGGCGAGTCGTTGTGGGTGGTGCCGGGCAACGTGGATCTGGCGGGGGTCGAGCGTGAGTTGGCTGTTGAGCCGGGCCGCGAGACGGTTTTGCGGCAGGCTCTTGTGGAACTCGAGTCGACCTGTCCTCTGGACTACTGCATCGTCGACTGTCCACCGTCGTTGGGCGTGTTGACGATCAACGCCTTGGCGGGTGTTCGCGAGGTGTTCATCACCCTGCAGCCTCATTTCCTCGCCCTGCAGGGGCTGTCGAAACTGCTCGAAACCACCGCGCTGGTCTCACGGCGGTTGAACCGCGAGTTGAAGGTCAGCGGGGTGGTGCTGTGTTTGTTCGAGACCGGGACGAGGCTGGCGGCGGACATCAGCGAAGACCTGGCCGCGTTCTTTGCCTCGAGCGACTCGCAGGCACCTTGGGCTGCCGCGACGATATTCGAGTCACGAATTCGGCGAAACATTCGGCTGGCCGAGGCGGCTGGGTTCGGGAAGTCGATCTTCGACTACGACCCGAATTGCAACGGGGCCGCCGACTATGGTCGGTTGGTCGACGAGGTGATCGCGGGTGAGTCGGCGGGCGGGCTGCCGCGAGCGGCGTAATCAGGGACTGGCTCTCCGCCGCAGGCGGGTGCCTGTCCCCTGTTTGTTGCTGGCGTCGAGACGGGATGGACTTCGGGACAGGCACCTCTGTCTGACAGCCGAATGAGCCAGTTGCTGCTGTAAACCGCTACAACCGTTGCAGGTGGAATCGGTCGATATCGATCGGATTCAGAAAAACCGGCAATTGGCTGCAACAACTGGTGCCGTACTGGCATCCTAGAGTAGCGTGGTAGTTGGAATTCCTTACCAGGTCTTCCCAAACCACAGAATCACTCCAGCTTTCCTTTTGCCATGTGATCCAGGAATCGCGTATCAAGCGGCAGGCTGCCGGGATCGTCGCGTTGTCGTGGCGGTTTTGGTGAGACGAGACGTAGAGGGGGATATCGAGATGTTTGTATTCGAGACCGTCGAGGCGGTTGTCGATGGAACGAGGCGGTCGCTGGCGGTGTCTGCGGTGGCTGCGGTGGCTGCGGTGTTGTTGGCGGCGGTGTTGTTGGTTGGTCCTGTACAGGGTCAGGAGGCGACGAAGGCCGCTGCCGCTCAACCGGTGGTGAATCCGTCCGAGTCGGCTGGTCCGTCGAAGAAATTCGAGCAGTGGATTTACGTTCCGTACCGGGACTTGAAGTCGGTTTTCGACAAGCATCCATCGGCGGTATTTCTTCCGTACAGCGAGTACTTGCGATTGTGGGAGCGTGCTGCAGTTGCGGACCGGGTTGCGAAGGGTCCTCCGGTCGAGGGCGTGATCACTCAAGCGGATTACGTGGCGACGGTGGACGAGAGTCTGGCTCGGATCAAGGCGACGTTGAGTGTCCAGGTGTTGGGCAAGAGTTGGTCGGAGATCCCGATCCAATTCGGCAAGGCGGCGATCGGCCGGGTGACGGCGACCTTGGATGGCAAGGCGACCCAGGTCTTGCTCCGCGGGACTGGTGCGGGTCGTTACGCGTTGTTGTTTCCCGAGTCGGGGATTCATACGGTGACGTTCGAATTGACGGCTCGGATTCGAGCTTCGGCCGAGGGTCATTCGTTCGAGTTGGATTGTCCGACCGTGGGGATGACGACGTTCGAATTGAGTGTGCCTCGTCCCGAGCAGGCCGTCGACCTGACGCCTCGATTGGTGGCATTGCCGGTCAAATCGGCCGAGGGTCGCACTCGGGTACGTGCCCGCCTGGGTGCGACTCCGAAGATCACCGCATTGTGGTATCCGCGTGTTGGCCAGAAGCCGGACATGGATTTGTTGACGAGTGTTTCGAACTACCAGCACATCTCGGTCCGTGACGGCCTGGTTCATACCGACGTATTTCTTCACCACGAGATTCTGCGTGGCGAGTTGACCGAATTGAGGATCGCGGTGCCATTGGGTCATCAGATTCTGGACGTCGCATCGACGTCGGCCAAGATCCGCAAGTGGGTTCCGGTGACCGAGGAGAAGCGTCAGGTGGTGACTGTCGAGTTCATTGGTGGTGTACGTGGTAAGTTTGTTCTCGAGGTGCACACTGAGCGTCCGGCTCCGGCGATGGGCGAAGTCTTCGCGGTGTCTGGAGTGGACACGGGCGGGATCGAGAAGTCGACGATCGACGATCCGGGGATGACGATCCACGGCATCCATTCCCTGGACGCCGTTCGCGAGAGTGGCCAGGTCGTGTTGACTCACGGCTCGGATCTCACGCTCAACGTCATTCCTCCGCGTGGCTTGGTGAGAATCGAGCCGGCCGAGGTGTTTACATCGATCCGGCGTCCCGGCGGTCGGTCGTACAAGTATTTCAGTCCGCGATTTGATTTGCAGGTGTCCTACGAGCCGGTGCAGCCACGGATCACGGTCGACCAGGCCACTCAATTGGTGTTCCGAGACGCCGAGTTGCGGAGTGTGTCTCGGTTGAAGTACACGGTCGAGCGTGCGGGGGTCTTCGAGTGGAAG
>Ga0209403_10001672_pt1 | contig 28284 bp, 24 predicted proteins | sample ArcticOcean_MG_C_8_FD_187440 | JGI IMG/M metagenome (GOLD analysis project Ga0209403, IMG submission 187440) | Marine microbial communities from western Arctic Ocean - ArcticOcean_MG_CB11_86 (SPAdes) (version 2) | ecosystem: Environmental > Aquatic > Marine > Oceanic | place: Arctic Ocean...
GGGCATGGGCATTATTTTCGTGTTCGGAGTGGGCTTTGAATGGCACGAAGCATTCAAGCACTTCCCGCCCTCTACTGGATTTGGCACAGTGCTTTTCACACTTACAGGTGTGCATGTCACGCACGTCGTAACTGGTGTTTTAACACTCGGATTCGTGTTCTTCCGGATTCGGAATACCACCGAGATCGGCGAGAATCAGTTTGCAGTGGAAGGCGCGGTGAAATGGTGGCACTTCGTTGATGTGGCGTGGGTATTCATTTACCCAACGCTGTACCTCATCAAGTAATAAGCCAGCACCACGAATCATCCGTCCCAGACCAGAAACGTTCTGGATTGGAATCTTCTAGGTTTTGTGTTCGTTGTAACACCAAGACTCTCTTCCACTGGGCCGGATGCATGGGTGGTGCATCCGGCCAACTCGCGTCTGGAATTTCTGCGAGTGCGGTTCGACAGCAGCGATGCGAACTCCGCTAGTTGAGAACTGATTTATTCACAAGCCTCATTTTTTCTTCACTCTGATCGTCTGATTCGGATACCACTCTCACGCTTCGTTCACACCCCAAAGATATTGTGATTCAGTAGACGCTATCCGTGGACTGGGTCCCCGAACCTCAATGGGGTGGTAATAACGAATGTTCAAGAAAATACTTGTTCCTCTCGATGGCTCAGAACATGCTCGAAAAATCGTGGGCTGGGCTACCGGGTTAGCAAGAGTGCTGGGTGCAGAAATTATTCTGATCTCTGTGATCGATCCCGAAGACATAGATATTTTCGAGGCAACAACACGCGGCCTCGAAAAACGATCGCCAACGGGGAGCAGTGCGGTCGGTTCGGCTGTACGGACACCCGCCGATGTAATCAATCGGGCAATCGCCCAGGCAGAGAACGATCTCCAAGTCGAAGCCGAAACGATAAGCGCCGCAGGTGTTAAATCCAGCATCAGCGTGGGAGCCGGTTCCCCGGCTGAAGTAATTGTTTCTGAGGCTCACGCTGAGTCAGTCGATCTGATCGCCATGGCAACTCGACGAGAGTCAGCACTTGCCAGGGGCGTGCTCGGCAGTGTTACCGATCGCGTGTTGCACTCGACATCGATTCCGTTGCTCACGCTTTATCCGGGCGAAATCCACGAGTTTGAAAAGACCAGTGGTGGCCCCGAGAGGGTAATTGTTCCTCTAGGCGGTTCTGCGCTTTCCGAATCGGTCGTCAAGCCGGCAATGGAAATCGCTCAGGCGTCGGGCGCAGAAATAATCTTCACCGAAATTCTGAGACTTCCGTTCTTCGGGGTTGGGGTCGCCGGTATTGAGTACGGCGCAGGCGATTACGCAGGCAATTTCGGAATAGACGCGCAGAAAAGAGAAATCACTGAGTATCTGCAGGGCTTCATTGATGACGCTGAAAATGCCGGGTTAAAAGCCAGTGCGAACGTCCGCAGTGGAAGCCCTTCACAGCAGATTGTTGAAGAGGCATCTGAGATTGATGGCAGCATCATAGTTATGGCATCGCATGGATCTGGCGGTCTCAAACGCTGGGTAGTAGGCAGCGTTGCAGACAAGGTAATTCGATCCGATCGTCGTCCAGTTCTTGTGATTCCTCCCAAGACAGGCTGACGTAATTTGCGGAACGAACGAAACGCTCGGTGGACACGTTATTCACCGGATTCACCGGGCGTTTATCTTTTTGGCTTACAACGACCCGCACAGACAGCGGATCAGAGATAACATCTGCCCGTTCTACTGGCGCAAAGCCAACTCCAGTTCGATCACCATTTCGGCCACCAATTCGGTAAAAGGTACTCGTCGCAGCATGTCAGCAAATCAAATTCCTATGGCAGGTCCGTTACAGGGAATTAGAGTTCTCGAGTTCGGCAGTTTCGTTGCCGGGCCGTGGGGTGGGCAGTTGCTTGCCGACATGGGTGCCGACGTGATCAAAATCGAGCCGCCAACCGGCGATCCCTGGAGACACGCTACCTCGTTCATGCCAAACGAAAGCAGAGTGTTCATACCGCTCAACCGCGGCGTACGAAGCATCGGCCTCGACCTGAAACAAGACTCTGCGCGTGACGCCCTACGGAAGCTTATTGAGTCGGCCGACGGAATCATCTCAAACAACCGCCGTGACACAGCCGTCAAACTGGGTATCGACTACGAAACCGTCTCGAAGATCAATCCGAAACTCGTCTACGTCGATATCACCGCATACGGGCCTGCCGGTCACATGGCCGATATGCCAGGCTTCGATTTGATTGTTCAGGGCTACACGGGAGCAGTGTCGAGCGAAGGAAAGATCACGAAGGGCGGTCAGCCAGAGGTCGTCTGGTCGTCGTCTTACATCGACTTCTCTACCGGTTACGCAGCGGCGAACGGGATTCTTGCTGGAATTGTTGGGCGCAGCAAAACCGGAAAAGGCCAACTCGTGTCTACGAGCCTCTTGTCGAACGCTATCGCCATGCAGACGCTCAGAATCGCCGATCTCGAAGGCCTGCCCGCACCGGCAAAGACGTGGTACAAGGATGTCTATCCCGACCTTGTTAAGCAGGGTGCAAGCTACGAGCAGATTCAGGACAGTTACCAGACGTCCCTGAGACCAGCTATCTATCACTGCTACTACCGGGCGTACAAAACACTTGATGGCGGACTGACGCTGGGCACGCTTGCGGTTCACGCAAGGGCACGCCTACTCGATGTTTTTGAACTCAAGGATCCGAGGGTCACCGATCCGGATTACGATCACACAACGCCAGAGGCTGAGAAGCTGGGTTTTCAACTGGTCGAAGACTTCGAACGCATATTTGCAAGCAACACGACTGACCACTGGTACAACAAACTCAGAAGCCACGACATTCCGGTCGAGCCGATACGGTTCGTCGAGGAAATGGTCGACGACGAGCAGGTGTTGGCAAACGACTACGTGATCGAGTTGGAACATCACACAGGCCACAAAATCAGAACTTCAGGCCCGATTTTGCAGTTCAGTGATGGAATGCCCGAGATGGTGTCGTCTCCGGCTCTTGGTCAGGACACTGACGATATTTTGAGCGATATCGGCTATTCGTCTGATGAGATCGTCAGTCTACGCGACAACGGATCGGTGAACTAGCCGTAAGGCTGAATCATGCTGTTGTCATTCTGAGCTTGATTCAGAATGACAATTGTTCGAACAAAGACAAATGAATCCACTTTCATGGCTCAAATGGCTGGAACGACAGGTGTTATTCACACTAGAGAGGTCGTTACGCGGAACCCCTGAGCACGTTGACTCGAGTTCGACGATGTGTTCCCTACGACCGCAGACGGCGTAAAGCTGCACGGCTGGCACATACCCGGCCCTTCCCCTGATGTTGTCTGGCTGATTTTTCACGGCAACGGCGGGAATATCAGTGTTCGGATGAATCAGTATCAAGAAATTCATCGTCGATACGGTGGGTCGATATTGGCTATCGACTACCGGGGCTACGGTCGAAGCGAGGGCCTGCCTTCAGAGGGTGGGTTTTACGCCGATGCGCTGGCTGCCCGCATGCTTGCAACTGAACTGCATCCGGGCAAGAAAATCGTTTTGTTCGGGCGATCGCTGGGCGGCCCGGTGGCAGCGCAGTTAGCTTCGATAGCCCAACCTGCGGCGCTGATACTCGAAGCGGCGATATCGTCGGTTCCAGACGTTATGCGTGAACGTGCGGCGTGGACTCGATTTGTACCGTTGCACTTCATAATGCAATCAAGATTCAGTGCGACAAAACACGTGGCGAACCTGCCTGTGCCAACTCTGGTGATTCACGGTGATTCCAACAGAACCGTGTCGCCCGCGAACGCAGAACGCATATTCGGCGCGGCTTCAGATCCAAAGCAGCTTGAGATCGTTCCGGGTGGCGACCATGAAGGGCTGGATCTGGTCGAACCGGAGCGCTACCACCTCGTACTTACCGATTTCCTACGAAAGTACGACGCTCTATGAGGTCTGATCGTCTGGCACGGATACTCGGCCAACCGGATCCGGAGGTAGAAACGGTTTCCCGAGGACGCCTGAGTCGTAGACAGGGCGCTCGGGTCGTTTCATGTTCATCGATGGGGTAGGTCCGAACGGCCTGAACTCATCAAGAACTGCGATAGTTACGGCTTCGAGCCGGGTTCCGTCTTCACGATGCTTTGCAAGATTGTCGAGGGCGGCATCGGATAAACCTGAGTCCGGCCGGCGTTCTTCCGGAAATTTCCTCAAGCAGTCGCGTTCAGAGACGAGCGCCGGACGCGGGGTCGCACTACTACAACTATGAGCCCACGGGCACATATAGGCGATGCACAAGGTCGTTTCGCCTACTGAAGGCGCGCCAGCCGTTGACAGCCCGATTCGTGCGAGTGCATCGCGCTGAACCCGGCGCAGCTTGCGTCGTCGTCTATCTATCCAGCTTCTTGGAAGTCCAGCCATTGGGCAGTCGTTTGGTCTCGTGCGACGGGGGTTTGGATACGTAGATCGTTACACACCCCAGCATTGAACGTTTTGCGGGGTGTCAGGTTAGTTCGTCTCGACCTGATAATAATCTACACGGGTACGTGTGCTGGAGTCCCCACTTGGCCGGGGCGATATCGTTGTCATTGCGAGGAGTCCGACGACGTGGCAATCACGTTCGATCTGAAACCACTGTATGAATCAGGCAACGCAAGTGATCGGCTCGCGTAAACGGTTGGCTAATGCAAGGCGACCTAATCGCATGATCACGATTACCACTTCGTCGGACTCCTCGCAATGACAGAAACACACCACACGCCCCGCACCGCCGAATATCCCTCCACTTCGCATCGCTGCAGTCGGGATGTCGGGCGTTGGCGAGTACACTTTTCACCCAGCGTTTAACGCCACGATCTGATCACTCGAACCAATCAGGACATACCCGTTGCCAACACCAGAACCGATCCACGTACCACGATCTTCACTCGAAGCCATCTTCGCTCATGCGCGGGAAAGCTACCCCGACGAGTGCTGCGGCTGGATAACCGGCGATAAGGATTCGAACACCGCTAGTGGCGTGAGAAGAGCCGTAAATGCGTACGAGCCTGAGACACACCCGACAGCCAAGGACCGAAGCGCCCAGACGGCGTTTGTAATCGCAGATTCCGACCTGTTGGATCTGAATCGCACACTCGATGATGACGTGCGACCCCGGATTATTTATCACTCACATCCCAACGGCCGAGCGTACTTCTCACCTACCGATAAGGCCAACGCTGCCGACCCTTGGGGTGATGGCCCGGCATACCCAGTTCAGCAGATCGTGGTCGGTATTGACGGAGACCGCGTTGTGGAGGCACGACTGTTCGCGTGGGGCGACAACGCCGATGGCTTCATCGAGATCGCAGAGTTCGACGGCCAAGAAATCTAATGCATCTGGCGCAAATTAGCGCAATCTAACGCTCGGTAACCGAACCACCGTTGATGTTGACCGACTGACCGGTGATGTATCCGGCGCGCGGGCTACACAGGAACCCGATCAACTCACCTACTTCGTCGTCAGTACCAGCCCGGCTGATCGGAATGCTATCCAATCGCCCCTGCCATTCATCGCCACGTCCCACCGGGTCGAGCCTCGAAGTTTCGGTAGTGCCCGGGCAAACGCTATTTGCCGTGATTTCGTGCTGACCTACCTCTTTTGCGAGCGCCTGTGTAAATCCATCGATAGCAAAGTTGGCTGCGTTGTACGCGCTCGTGTTCGCCCGACCGCTCTTGCCCATGGTCGATGACAGGTTGACTATTCGCCCGCCTTTACCCTGCTTGATCATTTGCTTCACGGCTGCCCGGCATGCGTAAAAAGTGCCGAGCACCTTCACATCCATAACGGTTTTAAACACATCGGCATCCATATCGACAATCGCCACACGGTCAGAGCCGTACGGCGCTGCAGCGTTATTCACGATGATGTCGACTCGTCCAAACTCGGCCACCGTAGCATCGATCATCTTCTGCACATCGTCTTGATCGGCAATGTTGGAAACGAGCGGAAGGGCGCGAACACCGTACGACTCGATCTGCTCGGCTGTCGATTGAATATCGCGCCAGCCGGAGTCTTTTTCATCCTGTGGGAAGGAAGCGGGGTCTCTTCCCGTACCCGTAACAACAACGTGCGCTCCCATTCGAGCCAGAACAACCGCCGAAGCGCGTCCGATACCGCGCATACGTCCTGCACCAGTAACGATCGCTACTTTGCCTTCTAGTTCCGTTCCGGTCTGATGGGTCATCTGGATGCCTTCCCAAGTTGTTTGAGCCGCGTGTGTACTTAGCCAGCACATTCTGCACGAAATGCGTCCCAAATGTGCGGCTAAGTAGCATCCTGAGGCGGCAGAGATGCCAAAGGTGACCGTAACGGACAACTTGTTAGCGTTCCGGGCGTTCAACCAGCGTCGCGTTGAGGTTTACAAGGAACTGCGAGTCTCGGACGACGGTGATCTTGATCTCGCTTCCACTCGGAGTATCTCGAAGGAAATCCGTGAGGTCCTGACTACGCCTGATCTCCGTCGCTTCGAGTTGAACGATGATGTCATCGAGCTCAACTCCTGCTTCTTCTGCCGGTGATCCCGCCTCGACGACCGTCACGCCGAATCCCTCGTTGACAGGCAGTCGCAGCGCCCGTGCCAGCGCACGAGTTACATCGACACCACCAACTCCCAGGAACCCCGGTGGCGGCAGCGGACCCTGCGCGATCAGGCTGTAAGCTGCCGATTTTGCGGCGTTGATGTTGATCGCAAAACCAATTCGGTCGCCTATGTTGATCTTGGCGGTGTTGATGCCGACCACGTCACCAAGCATGTTGACGAGTGGGCCACCTGAGTTGCCCTCGTTGATCGCAGCATCTGTTTGAACAAGACCGGTAAGATCGCCGCCAGCCTCCCCAACAATGGTTCGATCGAGAGCACTCACCACGCCTTTGCTCACCGTCGGTCCACCCCGTAAGCCAAGAGCATGCCCGATCGCCACAACGTCTTCACCGACCCTGAGCGCGTCAGAATCACCAAATATCGCGGGGCGTAACCCGGATTTCTCTTCAACCCGGATAATGGCCAGATCCAGTTGAGAATCGCGCCGGAACAGCTCGCCTTCGCTGATAGTTCCGTCTTCGAACGCCACCGTGATGCTCTCGGCACCTTCCACCACGTGCCAGTTCGTCAGAATCAAGCCAGTCTCATCAAGGATTACACCCGTTCCGACTGCCTGCCCGCGCCTTGTACTTACGGCTATCTGAACAATCGACGGCGTCAGCAACTCGACCAGTTCTGGAGTCGATAACTGGAACGTGTCTAAACTGCGTGAAATCGTTGTTGGCGGGGCGAAAGCCGTTGCGGTCGAAGACTTGCCCGAATCAGGGTCGGTGCTTTCGTTTTCTGCCGGGGTCATTGTACACGCAGTGAATATCAATGCAAAAAGAATCGCAAATACCGCGAGTTTCGAAAGTACAGGAACGTGTCTGAGGGTCAATGTCTGCTCGTATCCGGGTCGAAAAACCAAATTCCACGGATTCAGCGTATCAAGAGGTGTTGCTCGATTGCTTTTGAGCATTCGATACATCATTGCGATGAAACGCTGTAACCAAAATCAAAAAAGTCCAGAATGGGCGACGGATCAGCTCAGATAGACAGTTGCTTCGTGCAGCGGAATAGTTTCGAACCATTTTCTTGTTGCCAATACTAATAGCTATTTCTGTGCCGCATCTGGTTACAATTGCGGCGATATTTATGACTTCTCTGATCGACGCGCCCGATTTTACGCGGACCATTAAAGCAATGCAATTTGTACGAATGACCCACGCTGGCTCGTTCGCTCCCTAAACATGATTGGTAACTCGTTCCAACTCATCGTCAAGCGAACACTCGCTCATTGGCGACTGCTATCGGCAGTTGTGGTGGGGGTTGTTCTCGCAGCAACCATCATGGCCTCCTCGATCATATTCTTCGACGCGCTGCGCGACGTGGCGCTCCAAAGGGCGCTGTCTGTTCACGAACCATCCGCCATCGACGTGATTGTGGAAGTGGGACAGGTTCCCACAAACCCGGAAACCCACGTCGTGATGATCGATGCGATGAACAGTTCGCTCGTCAATCGATTCAGTTCGTTCCTCGACCACCAAGAATTCTCAATAAAAACATGGACGTTCTTCGTCGATCTGCCTCCGGAACGGGTTCTGCCCGAGGAGTGCAACTGTCGATCTGCAATCAGAATAATTCCTAGATCAGAAGATGGATTGGTCGAATGTAACTGTCGCCGAGTAGCGATGATGACAATGCCGGACGTCGACAACCGTGTAAACGTCATATCTGGCAGGATGCCTGGAGCCTTTCGGTACAACGGAGAAAGCGGTATTTTCCAGATTGAAGGCTTACTCGACGTGGAGTCGGCTGAGATGCTGGATATCAGTGTTGGCGATATCTATCCGGCCCAGCCGCACTGGGAGGATGAACACGACCGCGTAGACGTACTTGTAACCGGGATCTACGAGCGCGTTGATCCCGAATCTCCCCACTGGCGAGTACAGAACGAGGCGTTTGGTTCGCGTACCGACACTCTCCAATTTGCGAGATTTGTCGTACCGCAGGAAACCATTCTCAGCGGTCTTGGCCCCTACCTCCCGAATATGGGAACCGACTACGCATGGTGGCTGGACGTCGACTCTGAACGGATCAAGGCTGCTGAGACAGCTTCGATTCAGAACACAATGACCTCAACTGAGCGAGAACTCAGGGCGAACTTCGACGGTTTCTTCCTCAGGTCAGACCTCCCGCAGGTACTGAGCGCATTTGAGACTGATCTGTTCTTCAACCGCTTACCGATGTTTATCGTTTTGATACTCATCGTTCTCGTCGTGCTCTACTACGTTGTGACCCTGGCATCGCTACTCGTAGACGCCCAACGTAGCGAAATTGGACTTCTACGAACCCGAGGTGCTACTTCAAGACAGATTCTCGCTGTCTTCGTCATCGAAGCAGGACTGCTCGCAGCTATTGCGGCCGTTTCGGGACCATTCCTGGCTCTGCTCGGAGTCGGGCTTATCGGCGTCCTGCCGATATACAGCGAGCTCAACGGTGGCGACCCGCTTCCGGTGCGACTGACACTCGATGCGTTCCGCATGGCCTTGTTCGGTGGCCTGCTGGGATTACTGGCACTGTTCATACCTGCCTTCCGGGCAACCCGAATCGGACTGCTCGCCAGCAGGGTTACGCAAGCCAGACCTGCCAGGTTGGCCCTCGTACAGCGCTACTACCTCGATCTGGGTTTTCTGGGTCTGGTTATGTTCCTTTTCTGGCAGCTGACCAAGCAGGGATCGTTCGTAGCTGTAAGCCTGTTCGGTGAAACCACAGTCAACCAGCTGATTCTCGGCGTTCCAGCGATATTCCTTATTGCGGCGGGTCTTGTTCTGTTGCGCATATTCCCGGTCGGAATGGAACTGACAGGCAGGATATTGTCCAAGCGACCGATGTCATCGATCACCCCTCCAGCCCTGATTCTCGGCATCTGGCAGATGGCTCGAAACCCTGCCCACTACTCGCGATTGTCGCTGTTGTTGATACTCACAGCAGCGCTTGGAGTGTTCGCAGCCAGCTTTGGTGCGACCCTTGAGCAGAGTGCTATCGACCAGGCCTTCTACAGGACTGGAGCCGATTTGAGACTCACGTCTGTGAACAACCGTCAGGGCGGAATTTCTACTTCCGTCATCGATGCCATTAATGAAGCCGATGGGGTTGAAGCCGTATCGCCGATCTATCGGGAGCAGACAAGTGTTACGGCGGGCATCATCTCAGATAGATTTGAACTGCTCGGAGTCGACCCCGATACTATCGCGGAGGTTGGTTGGTTCCGAGACGATTTTGAGCTTTCACAATTCGACGAAAAGATTTCTGTTCTCGATATAGGTGGCCCCACAGGCATCGAGCTGCCAGGCGGGTCTCGATGGATATCCGCAAACATTCGACCGTTGGTCAGGCAGCCGTCAACAATCCTTGTTGCCAGACTTTCAGACGCCAACGGCCACTTCTTCTCGGTTCGATTGGGAACCATGGTGCCCTACGCGACAGATGAGTCGAGATTCAACTGCCCGGTTCCCATAGACGGAGAGCCGCCTGGGTGGTGTCGAATCGGATCGAGCCTTCGCGCGGTCCCTGGACGCGGAGTGTCTGGTCTCCTTGCAGAAGAACCCATCCGGCTTCATTCGTTAGGTGTCGTCAATTACGAAAACGGCCTGGGTCCTGCAGCACTGGATATCGACGATATCGGGGTACTTGACTCAACGGGTACCCAGCTGAGCCTGATCGAAACTTTCGAGACGGTAGACAAGTGGCGAACTATGACACCAACCCGCGATGCGTTGGGTGACAGCTTAGATCTCGCAACAATGACCGACGGAACCCCGATTGAAGGTACAGCTCGCTTACGCTGGACAACTGCAAACCGGCGTGAATATCGCGGGCTTGCATATGGAGCGACGCTGACCGTAGTCCCAGTGATCGCCAGTACTCAATTTGTAGAAACGTTCGGAGGCGAAAATGGGAAGCCGTTGGAGATTTCGATCAACGGAATCCCGGTAAAGGTCTCGGTGCGCGATGTCATCGAATTCTTCCCGACCCTTGGCATTAATGAACAGCCGTTCCTCGTGGCCGATTTCGAAGCACTTCATGAGGGCATGAACATTACTCGCACGACCGGAGAAGTTCAGCCTTCCGAATTCTGGATAGCCACTACTCATGGCAAGGAGATGCTTGATTCAGAAGAAGGGGTACTCGAATCAGCAAGCATCAGGGATCCAGCGATCGGGCGGATTCGTCTGGCATTGTCAAAGGTCAGGCTTCGACCCGGATTCAACACCATAGATCGAACTGCCGAACTTTCCGATGTTGCTTTCGACCCTCTTGTTTCCGCCGGCTGGCGAGCGCTGTTGGGTATTGCATTCTTTACAGTTCTCATCGTAAGCGCAGTTGGATTCCTTGTTCACGCCAGGGTGTCATTCGATGGTCGCCGAGCTGAGCTGGCGTTGCTCCGAACAATTGGCCTTTCAATGAAACAGCTGCTGTTCCTCGTGGTTTTGGAACAGGTCATGGTGATCGGCGTGGCCGTGGCACTTGGGATATTCATGGGATCGCGCATGGGCACATCGATCATGCCGTACCTGGCAAATTCAGGTGAAAATGCGACCGTTGTGCCGCCGATGGCAATTCAGATCGACTGGTTTGGTTTCGGAATTACTTTCGGCTTATTAGGGATAGTATTCGCTGGCGTGATCGGCGTGATACTGATTTCTGTCTACCGTATGTCGATACATCGAATAATGAGGATGGGTGAAAGTTGATCAAGTACCCGCTATCGAAGGCAAATAGAGGTTAATCCAAGTGACAACACCGGACTCTGGATACATTGAGTGCAGCGGGCTATTCAAGATTTACAAGGCAGCCGATCTGGAGGTCGTCGCACTGCGCGGCCTCGAACTCGATGTGAGCCAGGGCGAGATAATCGCCATTGTTGGTGCTTCAGGTAGCGGGAAATCTACTCTTCTCAACATTCTTGCCGGGTACGACGTGCCATCGGCAGGGACAATTCGAGTGGGCAACTACGATCTGCTGCAAATGACAAGTCGAGAAATTGTCGAATACCGGAGACACGAAGTTGGGTTCATCTGGCAGGAAACATCACGAAACCTGTTCCCTTATCTCTCGGCACTCGAAAATGTAGAACTTCCTATGGTTATCTCCGGTTCTCCCGGATCAAAACGCAGGAAGCGATCCTTGGCGTTGCTGGATGTGGTTGGACTTGCCGATCGGGCAGATCACAAGCCAGCACAACTTTCCGGTGGTGAACAGCAGCGTGTCGCAATAGCGGTCGGGCTCTCTAACGAGCCTCCACTGCTCCTCGCCGATGAGCCAACCGGTGAGCTTGACGACCAGACGGGTAAAGAGGTCCTCGAACTACTCAACAAGGTCAACCAGGACCTCGGGTCGACCATTGTTATAGTGACCCACGACCCAGCGATCGCCACTAGCGTTGGAAGAGCAGTAGCTATCAAGGACGGCAAGACCAGCACAGAGACCACCAGAGAGGTTTCGTTCGAACGAAGGCTTGGTGGCGATACCTCAGAGATGGAGGAGTTCGTGCTGATCGACTCGGCTGGCTCGGTTCAGATCCCTCGCGAAATGCTGGATGAGTTGAACATTGGGCGACGCGCTCGCTTAAAAATGAAAGATGGAAGGGTGACACTTGAGTCAGGCGACTGAACGAACCGTCAGCAGCGAATCATCGGGTACTTCAAAGCCGATTATTCAGGCCATTAACATTTCCCGCGAATACCAACTGGGCGGCGAAGTCGTTCACGCGGTTCAGAATGTGAACCTTGAAGTCCGGCTGGGTGAATTCATCACACTCGTGGGGCGATCAGGTTCGGGTAAGACCACGTTGCTGAATCTTCTCGCAGGTCTCGATCACCCAACATCGGGCAGGGTATTGTTCGAAGGCGAGGATCTGTCTGAGTACAACGAAAAGCAGTACCTTCAACTGAGAAGGCACCGCATTGGCGTCGTGTTCCAGTCGTTCGCACTGCTACCGTTGCTCTCTGCCTACGAAAATGTCGAGTTGCCAATGCGAATTGCTGGCATCGGATCATCAGAGCGCGCCAAACGCACGAACGAAGTGCTTGAGATTGTCGGACTCAGTCGGCGTGCGAAGCACCGCCCGTACGAGCTTTCCGGTGGTGAGCAACAGCGAATATCTATTGCAAGAGCCGTGGCGATGAGACCAAATGTGATTCTCGCCGACGAGCCAACGGGTGAACTAGACTCAGTGAACGCCGCCCAAATTTTCGGGCTGTTCCAGACGATGGTGCTAGAAGAAGAAATGTCGATCGTAGCGACCACACACGACCGGACGCTGCTGGACATGGCAGACAAAATTTACACGGTCCACAACGGCGAAATAGAGCTGAGCGAAGTAGGTGATCGGGTCGACGCAGAAGCAGAGTTCAAGCGACCCGACGCTGAGTAGTCTTTCGTTCGCGTTCTGTCATTGCGAGGAGTCCGACGACATGGCAATCAGCGTCACTGAGCCGCTGCCAGTCCGATTTCAGGAGACAAGTCATCCCATGTCGAATTCTGTAACTCGCCCAGTGCAAGCTTTCTATCGCGCTTCCAGCTTTTAATCTGTTTTTCGCGCTCTAGTGCGGCCCATACGTCGTTCGTGGTCTCAAACCAGACGAGAGATCGAACTTTATGCAAACGCGTGAACTTATATCCAGTTCCGGATCTGTGTTCAATTACACGCCGAATAAGGTCGCTCGTAACGCCGACGTATAGCGTGCGGCGAGTATTCGTCAGAATGTAAACGGCGTATGTTTTGGAGTTCAAGCGAGACGTTTGCTTGATAATGGCTTATCGGATCACTGTAGTGTGGCAGCACAGCACTGAACCTCCAAGGGACTATGTCTCAGAAACGACGGGTGTCGCGTGTGGTCACTGATTGCCACGTCGTCGGACTCCTCGCAATGACAATTTCACGGATCGGTGCGTTAGCCCGGTCAACGAACCAGACTACCGCGTGCGGCGCCAGACCTTGTTGCGGGCTTCTGTTGCTATGTAGAGCGCATCTTCTACTGTGTCGGCAACCACGTTGATGTGGCCCATTTTGCGGCCCACCCTGGCTTCATTCTTGCCGTACAGGTGCAAGCTGACTCCCGGCATCTCCAGCGCACCGGCCCAGTCGGGATTGCCATCGGTGTCTTCCCACACCTCACCGAGTAGATTGACCATCACGGTTGGAGAGTGGAGCTTGGGTTCAGCTATCGGCATTCCAGTCAGCACACGCACCAACTGCTCGAACTGCGAGGTGTCGCAGCCGTCCATTGTGTAGTGGCCCGAATTGTGCGGCCGGGGAGCAAGCTCATTCACGAGAATTTCGTTCTCTTTTGTAATGAACATCTCGACGGCGATGAGACCAACCACGTTCAACTGCACCGCTATATCGGCCGCAAGTAGCCGGGCGTTTTCAATCACGCTGTCCGGAAGCCTGGCTGGAACAATCGAAACATCGAGAATGTGATTACGGTGGATGTTCTCGGACGGCGGAAAAGTCTCTGTTTTGCCATCGGCTGTACGAGCGCAGATAGTCGAAATTTCCATCTTGAACGGCACGAACTGTTCAGCGATAAGTCCGGTGCCGCGCGCACTCAACGACTCGTAGAACTGTTCAAGATCCTCAACCCTAGTGATGATCACCTGACCCTTGCCGTCGTAGCCCTGAGTAACAGTCTTGAGAACCATCGGGTAACCGAGATCACCAGCGGCTTCCTGCAGATTGCTTAGTGATGCAACCTCCCCAAACGGTGTAACTGAAATTCCAGCTTTTAGCAGTGCATTTTTCTCGTGCAACCGGTGCTGGGTAGTGCGCAGAACGGATGGCGAAGGGTGAACAGGTGCCAGTTCTGCTGCGGAAGACACCGAGTCGGCATCTACGTTCTCGAATTCGTAGGTGAGAACATCAGCAGATCGCGCCAGTTGACGAGCAGCGTCCCTGCTCGAATAGGCATCTTCAATCTGACCATCGGCTACCTGGCCGGTCGGACATTCGGGGTCAGGGTCGAGCACCAGCGTTTTATAGTCCATCTGGCGGGCTGCCATGGCGAGCATCCGCCCAAGTTGACCGCCGCCAATTATTCCGATCGTCGAACCCGGGTTCAGGGGTGATTCCAATTCCATCTACTACTCGCCTGATCCTGATTCAGGCTTCACGAAAGTGCTCGCTTCAACCTCAGCGGCAGCATTGGCTCGCCGTTTTTCGATATTTGCCTGAACTTCAGGAACGAACAGCCCGATTATTTCGGCCGCCAGTATTCCTGCGTTTACAGCGCCCCAGCTGCCAATCGAAACGGTTGCAACCGGAACACCGCGAGGCATCTGGACGATCGAGAGGAGTGAGTCCATTCCGCTCAGGTTGTGGGCTTCGACCGGAACGCCAATCACTGGCAGAACGGTCTTGGCAGCCGTCATGCCCGGAAGGTGAGCGGCACCGCCAGCGCCGGCAATGATCACCTTGATTCCGCGGTCCTTGGCTTCTTCGGCGAACTTGAACATGAGATCTGGAGTTCGGTGGGCCGAAATAATACGAATCTCGTGCGGCACACCGAGTTCTTCAAGCAGATCGGCCGCACCCTGCATGGTGGGCAGATCCGATGTGCTGCCCATAATCACTGATACGAGCGGTTGTGCCATTGTTCTGACGCTCCAAGAAAAATAGGGGAAACTCTCGACTTAATTGACGACCGAACGATTTTACAGCCGCCCCAGCCAAAACGCGAAGAACTAAGCCTTTAGAATCATCCAATGCCAACGCTATCGTTTGACTCACTTGTCGACTCGCTTGAAATTCACTACGAACTGTCCGGTTCTGGTCCGCTTTTGATTCTCCATCATGGCTGGGGGTCGCGTGCGACCGATTGGGAGCAGGGCGGGTGGCTGACCGCGCTGGAAAAGTACGCCACTTTGTTGGTCTTCGACTCCGTTGGTCATGGCAGTTCTACTCTTTCGCACAACCCTGCTGACCACACGGTCGAAAAGCGGGCCGCAGTCGTGACAGCACTGGCCGATGAGGCAGGTGCAGACAGGTTCGGATTTCTCGGATTTTCGATGGGCGGTCGAACCGGACTTGAACTCGCCGCCTCGGCACCAGAGCGGCTGTCGATGTTGGCAATCGGTGGAATGCACCTGCTACCGCCTTCGGTCGAGGCAAAAACTTTCGAACGACGAATTGTTGTGCTTCGCTCGGGTAGGGCAAAGCTGACTGGAAACGATCCGCTTGCACTCGCAGCTTCGCACGAAGCTTTACTTCAGTGGCGAGGAGCTGGAGATCGAATGGTGAATCACAGCGCTCCCACACTTTTGTTCTGTGGTGAGGATGACCCACATTTTGAAAACGCTAAAGAATCAGCCCAAAACCTGAACTACGAGTTCACGCCACTCCCGAACACTAATCACACGAACACGTTCTTTAGTTCCGATATGGCCGTCCGGTCGGTCGCCGATTTTGTATCGAATCACCTGACCTGATCCACCAAAATACGCCCGATCTGGTGCTAACATTTTGAACTGTGTTCGGTTCTATTGAGCCGGTTTGTTTTAACCACGGGGGCTACTTTATTTATGACGACCGGCAACGGTTCTAGCGAAGACTTCAAGCGAGCCATGGTGGTGACCGCCCATCCGGACGATGCCGAATACGGCTGTTCAGGGTCGGTGGCGAAGTGGTGCCGACTCGGATGGGATGTCGTCTACGTCCTCTGCACCGACGGTTCCAAGGGATCGGAAGATCGAGAAATCACCGGTGAACGGCTCACAGAAATTCGAACTGAAGAACAGATCAACGCTGGTAAGACACTCGGCCTGAAGAGCGTCGAGTTCCTCGGCTACCCGGACGGTTATCTCGAACCCACTCTTGATCTTCGTCGTGACATCTCGCGGGAGATTCGTAAGTGGAAGCCCGATGTACTGATAACGGTCAACCCGACGCGCGATCTGATGGGTAGTGGCTACATCGGTCACCCCGATCACTTCGCTGCTGGCGAGGCTGCCCTCTCAGCTGTGTTTCCATCTGCCCGCGACCACCTGACATTTCCCGAGCTCTACACCGATGAAGGACTGGAGCCGCACAAGGTTCGCGAGGTGTGGGTGATGAGTTTTGGCGATAACGCCGACTTCTGGAACCCGCTGACTGAGGAGGATGTCGATACCTCAATCGCCGCCCTTGAACAGCACGTCAGCCAGGTGAGTAATCCTGAAGAATCTGCAAAGTGGATGAAACAGCGCCGTATGGACCTCGGCAAGAAGATAGGCGCCGATTACGCCGAGTCGTTCAAGAAGTTCACACTCGGCTAAACGCGCAGGTGTCACGGCATCCGACACCCGCCGACATTTGGCGCGCTGGATACACACCATTTCCCGACCCCTGCGGAGGGATCTGGAGCTGGGAACGCGGAAGCCCTCGCTGATACACGGACGTATATTACGTGAAGCGTGCGACACCGCCCCAGATCCCTCGATTCCGATGACTCCACTCGGGAAATCGAGTTACTACAAAACAGTGGCAGGTCTGGAAGTCGGGAGTTGGCGGCTTGCTGTGACGGATTCATAAAAGAAGCCCCGGTCGATTAGACCGGGGCTTCTTTTATCGTGTTCTTCGCTGCCCTGAACCCTAAGCGATATCTACCGTGTCTTCGGCTTCGACGGCTTCGACACCACCGTGAACCTTGTTGGCGACTTCTCGAAGCTCGGCGAACTCGTTCTGAGTACCTCGCATGAGAATTCGTGAATCCGAAGAGTGCATGATGAACCTCGCACCCAGCTCAATAGCGGTAGCCGAGGTTTCGAGGGTCTGCTGGTGAATCATCGTTGGCAGGCCTCGCTTGTCGGCCTCTCCGATAATCTTCTTCAGCGTGTCGATGTAGATAGGGTTCTCGCTCTCGTCGGGAATGCCCAACGAAGTGGTCATATCGTTCGGACCGATGAACACTGCGTCGATAGGAGCGCAGTCGATCAGCTCCTCAACGCGATTGGCAGCGGGCTCACTCTCGATACCCATGATGAAGATGTGGTCTTTGTGCTTAGCGTCCAGGTAAGCCTCAGACTTCGCACTCGGGTACTCGCCAGTCTCAACAACACGTTCGTAGTACTCACCCTTGAGCGGGTGGGTTTTTACTTTCATGGCAACGTGTCGAACCTCGTCGACGGTCTCGCAGTAGGGAACCAGCACACCGTCTGCGCCCGCGTCGAGGGCCATTGCAACCCACACTTCGTCTGTGTTTGGCGTTCGGACAATCGCAGTGATTCCAAGAGACTGCATCTGGGCGCATGTATCGGAAATTAGCTGACGATCACGGGAACCGTGCTCTGAGTCGATCACCACGAAATCGAGAGTGCTACCGGCGAATGCCGACGCCCAACGCATGCTCGCCAGGGCGGAAATCATGAATCCAAATACGGGCTTCTTGTCTCTGAGTGCAGCTTTCAAATCTGCTGGTTTCATGGCTTCCTCTTAGATAACTTATTTATGTGTGATGACCAGCGCTTAATCCGCAGCCGGTACGCGGGCGTAATAGTACCCGACAAATGGTTGTCAGTTCCCATAGCGAACGCGTTGTTAGCGTGAAAGTAACGAGTGGATAGTTGATGCTCGTGCCCATGGGTGCTGGTAACTGCACACAGAGAATGATTCGTGCGATTCGCCCAATTGCTTCCAAGAATCCCTGCGGGTTCGAAATCAACTTCAAGTAGTCTCAACAACAGTGAATAAGAAATCGTTCAATATTTCTCGGGTCGCCCGACTAACACCGCTGTTGGCTTTATTCGTGCTGATCGTCGCGTCAGGCTGCACGTCGAGTTCTGCTGCACCAACATCTGCCAACACTCCATTCGCAGTCCCCACCTCGACCACTGTTGAACAACAGGCACCTCCTGCTACTTCCACAACGGTGCCCAATACCGTGGTCCCGACCACGCTCCCTGCTACAGCTACGCGCGTTCCAACCCCTCCAACGTCAACTCCGGTCCCGACCCCGTCGCCCGTTCCAACGAGCACCTCGACCGTCGTACCGCCCACTCCAACAGAAGTGCCGCCTACTGCCACCGACGTTCCGGTTGCAACAGAAACATCGGTTCCCACGGCAACTTCAGTTCCACCCACGTCTACGTCGACAACTGTTCCTGATACCACTTCAATGCCTGTTCCACAGCCCACAGTCGCGGTTGGAACGCTGCCCGATGGCGTGATCACCGCATTTACTGTTTCTGAATCGTTCGTTCCCGATCCAACTCCGGTCTCCACGCCATTTCCTGCACCTTATACGCCATTTGAAGAGGCCACAGTCACGCCAAGCGCGCTGGGTGATTTGCAGCCATTTTTCGGAAACGGCACACCTGTGAGAGTCCGAAATCCAAGTGGCGGGCCCTTTGTAAAGAACTCTGATGTCCTGGTCGATTTTTTCGTCACGAACGGCGGAACTGCAACGATTTCGGGCGACTACTTCATCGATCTGTATATCGACGACGTGATTGCCCAGCGCTGGTCAGGCATCACCATTGCACCCGACCACTTCACATCCATCGAAGGCGGGACAGGGCTACTGGATTCGTTCCAGCTTCAACCCGGTGAGCACGAGATCAAGCTCGTCATCGACCCTACGAACCTGATTCCAGAGAAATCTGATGCCGACAACACGTATACGACCTCTTTCACGTGGGAAGGACCGGCAATCCCGGCTGCCCAACCTGGCGACAGGCTGCCGAATCTTTCGTTGGTGGGTGGCGTAACCGGAATAATTGCCGCCCCATATTCGGGCGCATCAAGCTCGGGCGGATTGTCTACGAAAGGCGGAACTCATTTTTCGTTCGCTGTACTTAACGATTCACCAGTAACAATTACGCGCGATTTCAACATAAATATGCTGTTCGACGACGTAGTTGTTTACAAGGCCGGCTACCTGGGTTTGGTCGGTGGCCAGTACATAAAACTCAACTGGCAGGATCTTGCCAGTGTCATTCACATATCTCCAGGCGAGCACACAGTTAAGCTGGTCGCCGATCCGGGTGGCGCTATCGCCGAGTCTGATGAATCTGACAATTCAGTCGAAGTTACGCTGACCTGGGGCACGGACGAACCGATTGCCGCGCCTGCTCCAGCCCCATTGCCAAGTCCGCCAGCCCGCCCAGACCAGACATTGCCGAATCTGGGTGGAATGACTCCACACGGATGGAATGCAGCGATCACGGCGAGCAGCGCCGATAGCGAATCACGACTCGGGGTTGATGGCGAACTGTGGTCGTCCGTAGACACAAATATTTCCTTCGCTATAAGAAACAACAGCAGGGTGGCGTCTACCGATTCAGATGAGTTCGAAGCGCATATCTTCGTCGACGGTGTGTTCCTAGACTCGGTGCTATTTCTTACCGGTGACGACGCCGGAAGTCTCTGGACTCAGTCGCTAACGATTCCTGCAGATACCCTCGAGCCAGGACAGCATCTGGTGAAATTGGTTATCGATGCGAACGAAGACATCGCTGAATCCGACGAGACCGACAATGTGCTGGCACGCTGGTTCGAGTTCCAGCCCGACCCAGTAAACACCGATCCTCCCGAAGCGTTTGTGTTGAGCGATGAGCAGTTGGCAGCGCTACTCGCGCCACTAATCACCCGGGCATTTGTCGATCAGGTCAGGTCGACCGACGGATCTGGCGTCGTTACTCCCGACTGGGCCGACGAGATTCAGAACATCGGTAAGGCTGGCTACTATCTTTTGACCGCAGGAGATCTCGACGCCGAGCCGATCGTAACGCATCTATTGCCCCACGATCAGTTCATGATCGCTTCGATTAGTGCATGCATGAGAGATCATTTCCTATTGTCGGACGAGGGCTACGCTGGTTCGTTCCAAACTTGCTCGATCGGACGTGGTGAGGTTGGATTCAAGTACAGGAGAGATGGAAAGCTCCACGTGTATGTCGATCTGAAAGAATCGCCAATCAAAGCTCTCGGGGTTTATTTACACGAACTGGGGCATGCGCTTCAAGATCTGGAGAATCCAGATCAGACAAACGCCGCTCATACAGCGAATCTTCGAGGACTGTTCGAGGCGCAGGCCCAGATATTCGAAGCGGCGGTTCTGCGAACCATCGAAAGCTATATGGGTATCAACCTGATGCGATTACCTGACGCCGATGTGATGCGCAACGAGGTGCAATTTATCCTCGATAACAGCAGCTCGCTTATTGGCTCGTCCGAACACGTTCTGGGACACAACTTGCTGTGGCACGCAGTGCTTGCCGATACTTCGGGGCTGAATCTCGACGACGAGCTTCGGGCAAACAAACGCCTGTCGGGTTCAAGCGCAAAGGCACTTTACGATTACCTGGTTTCTATCGACCCGGCGGACGTGACGGCGTGGGCCACGATAATCCTGTCGGATGCATCGCGGGCTAACGAATTTGTTGCCATCTCCCTCAGCCGTCTCGAAACCGACCTTCCGATCAACAACTGGGGCAATCCCGGCCTGAGAGAACCCGCGCTCCTCGCGCCGTAGCCGGATCGCAGTCCAACGCACTCAGGTCTCAGCAGTGATACTGTTCGCTTGCCGTTTTTTGTTTGCGGCTGGCTAATTACGCTACAGACACTTCCAGGAGATTCTGTTCTTGATTCACGATAACGTCGAATTCGATTTCTACTTCATAAGACACGGCGAATCACAGTCGAACGTGACTCCCGGCATCGCAGCAGGTGTCAACTTCGATGCCCCGATGACCGACCGTGGTCACAAGCAGTCGGAAGCTGCTGGTGAACGGCTTGGCCGCGAAGGCGTGAAGTTCGACAAGCTCTACTCGTCGTCACTCACACGGGCGGTTCAGACGAGCGAGGGTGTGCTGCGTGGAATGGGAATTCCGGATACCGAGTTCGAGCGAGTCCCCCAGATCATTGAGAAGCAGACTCCGGCGTGGCGGGGCAAGCTGTCTAAAGACGTCATTACGCCCGAGGTCCAGCTGCTCATGGCAGAAAAAGGTCTGTTTTTCAAAGCGGCCGACGGTGAGACGATGAGGGAAGTTGAACGCCGGTCATCGAACTGGCTTGAAGACGAAATCATCTACAACCCGGATTGGTACGAGAAGCCCGGCACCCACACGATTGCCATAGTGAGTCACGGCCACACTATGCGAGCGTTTCTGCACTACATCACGGGAATGGACAACCGGTTGCTTGAACGAACCGACATTTTCAACTGTTCGATCAGCCGTATCGGGTTCGGGAAGTTTGGCTGGACCATCAACTCAATCAACGATGCATCACACACGCTCGCACTCGGCGACATCGTAAGAGACGACAAAATCGTTCAGAGCAGCCCCGGAGTTAGCTAGGGGGTTTTTGTCTCTGCTGACAGCCACCCCTCAACACAACCACAGCCGCTTAGCCGCCATTCAACCCGTCCACAACCGCCTCCACCCCAGGCACCCCTCCGACCGTACCGAAGCGGAGCGGAGGGATCCCAGGTGATTGGTCAGTACTCGGTTCCAAACTGGATATAACTCAGTTCTTTCGAAATCTGATCGCAGACGGCTAAACCTGAGGTCCCTCCGCTTCGCTACGGTCGGGAAGAGGGAGTTATGCGGCATCTCTCAATAGTTGGCTTGAACGGCAACTCCGCGCCATTAGTCCGCTATGCCCAGTAGTCCGGCGTGATAATCGCGCGATAGGCCCGCCTGGCAGTGTGCTTCGAGCTTGGACGACGCCGGCGTAATGCCGAAAACCCGTAGTTCCAATCGGTCTTTCCACAGATTCATCCGAGTAAGGGTTTCGATCGCGTCGGTAATGTCGAAATCGACGTCAATTGAGGTCAGATCCTTCAGGTATTTCTCGATCTCTGATTTGATGTCGGATTCTGTTGTCGAACGGCCGTCGTTTTCGACGTCGAGGCAGAACGTGTAGAGCAGCACTGCCTCTTTGATCTCTTCCTCGCAGATCATGAACGCAATTCGGTGGATGGCGCTGCGGTTGGCACCGAGACTCTGAAAATACAGGTGCTTTGCCCTGTTCGAATCCCGGTCTCTTATGGCACGACGGTACCCGGAAAAGACCTTCCAGAACAGCCCGGCCAAAGGCAGCGCAATTACCCACAAAAGCTGAGTCGCAGCAACGAGTCCAACCGCCAGTACTTTCGTGACAACCGTCCAAACTGCCCCAGCCCCGCCGCCGACCATCATTACAGCGTCTTTCAGGCCCATTCGAACATTGGCATTGGGCAGAAGTGCTTCAACGTTGCGTATTGGAATGTCTTTGAACAACCGTAGTTGAACGTTAGATTCGCCAGCAGGGCGAGTGATCACGGCTAACCGATTGAATATCGCTATCGTGCTCGTCTCGCCTTTGATCGGGTGAGCCAGCGTTCGGCGGTTATAGGGAGCCGTCGAGCGCCCTCGCACCCAGATCGCCATCTCATCAAGGCTCTCCTCATCGAGTTTCACCTTCATGCCGCGAGTGTTGCCGGCCTCGACAGCTGTGCGCACCTGATCGTCAGACAACTGCTCGAAGTTGGCTTTTTCAAGCATGTGCTGAACCCTGGAGTTCAGCTCCTCGAAATCTGCATCGACAGGTGGTTCGCTGTTCAGGATATCGATCGTCTCGCGATCCGGATTTATCCTGGCGTAACTCTTCGTGATCAGCCGTTCGAACGCGGATTTCTCCTGCTCAAGAATCCGGATAAACCATTTTGCTACTTCACGAATGTCCGAGCTGTCATCGCCAAAAGTTTTCGAGTCCGAAGCCATGTACTCGATCAGGTCATCTGATGCGACCGGAATAAACCTGTTATCAGGCCGCGTGAATCCCGACTCGTAAACGCTGGTAAGGGTAAATTTTGAGCTCAGGAACCCCAGGCCCGGCCATTTACCAATCAATCTTTACTTCCCGACCTGTTCGTGCTGATTCTTCCGTCGCTTCGAACACCCTCAGAACCTTTAGACCATGTTCCTGCGGAATCGGCGTGTCTTCGTCACCATGCTCGATGGCCCCAACGAACTCGGTGAACTCGTCGAGCAGGCTATCGGTTTCTGAAACAGGCTCTTTCTTCCACGTGCCTTCATCCGTGTCTGCAATGTACATAGCTGTCTCCTGACCCTCGGCAGATCCGTATTTAAGTCGGAATCGCGCCATTCCCTTGGTGAAGAAGAAATCTCCTCCGTATTCAGTGGCCCCAACTTCCCATGCCATTCGGCTGATAGTTGCGACCTTGCCCGACTTCCAGCGGAGGAAGCACATCGCAGTGTCGTCGGCGTCGATTTTCGGGTTTTCGGCTTTCGGATATGTGAACTGCCCGACTTGCGCGCTGACGGTCTCGACGTCATCGCCCATGATCCACATCAGGCGGTCGATCTCGTGGGTGCCATCCATTTGGCCCATTCCGCCACCCTTGGAGCCAATAAGCATCCACGGCGGTCGAGTCCACGGCTGATAGGGCTTGTGCCACATATCGTGGGCCATAATCACCTCGCCAAGACGCTTTGAATCTACGAGTTTCTTCATCGCGGCAACGGCCGGGTAGTATCGCTGGGTGTGAGCAGTCATCAGCTTCACACCGTTGGCTTTGGCGGCATCGAGCATTTCACGGCCCTCTGAAGAAGTCAGAGCAAGTGGCTTCTCCATGAACACGTGCTTACCTGCCTGCGCCGCATCGAAACCCGCCTGGTAGTGCAGCCAGTGAGGAAGTGTGCCGATAACGATGTCGATGTCGTCTCGTTCGAGTACAGCTTTATAGTCGGAAACGAACTCGACGTCCGGGAACTGATCCTGCCAGGGTGCGGCAGCTTCTGGGCGTTGCTCGGCGACCACTTTAAGCTCTGCGCCGGGAGTCTGGTTCACGACCTTGATATAGCTTCCGCCGATTCGACCAGTACCCAGTACTGCAACTCCAACCAATGCTGTTCTCTCTCTTTCCGAAGCGCGGGTTAGGCGCTAATTTCGTCCGATGAATGTCCGGTTCATATATTTGGCGGAATTGTAGCCCGTTCGAGGCGTAAATGCGCGGTGGGGTGGCTTATGTGCCACCCCACGAGTCGTCGACAGCCATCAAAGATTTCCCGAGTGCATCCGAGGGATCTGGTGGGGTCGCGCGCTCGGCGAACGAGAGCACCGATCATGTCGGTGCACGGAACGTCTCCAACGAACAGGATTTCTTCCGTTTCCAGACCCTCAAACACCATGCACCTCAGCAGTACCCGCCAACTCCGTTACACTGCCCGCATGATCTCAATACAAGAGTCCAAGGACATTTGCCGGGGAACACAAGTACTTGGTTGGCTGTCGGTCAGTCTCGTCGTGGTGATCCTGATCTCTGCCTGTTCGGTTACTAAACCCGCACTCACCTCAACGCCGATTTCACCCGAGGACATACGTCTGAATCAACTCGTAGCTGAATCTTTGCTACATGAATCGGATAAGCAACAATATTCATCTCTACTCAATAATCTATTGGAATTGCTAGCAGCCGAAAATGAAATCCCTCCTCCTTCGGATCTCATATGGAGCGACCTCGTTGCACTTGGAAATTCAATTGATGATCGCGCTAGATTGCTGACGCCTGCACTCCTTGACATCGATCCGGCTGGCGCCTGTCGACGATCCATCGGCATTATGATTTTTCAGACCAAACAAGTTCAGGATTTAATTTCCGCAGCAATATATTATGTAACCGATGCCGCAATCAATCTCGTATCAGACAATGCACGAATGACCCTTGATTCGGAACTCACACGCTCTCTCGATCTTCAGGCTTACCTGACGCTTGCACGCGACGACGCCTGTAAATTGGCTAAAGAAGTTGGCTAGGTCGTCGAAAGCACAATCACCCGATTTCCCGAGTGCATCCGAGGGATCTGGAGGGGTCGCGCACTTCGCGTATCAAGCAGGGCCTCACAACAACTATCCGAGATGCTCTTTCAGTTCCGCCACATGATCGATTATGAAATCTGGTGCTGGTGCATCGTTCGGATACTCTCGTCCCATTCGTACCCATGCAGTCTTCATTGCAACACCGTGAGCGCCGATTATGTCGGTGTACGGATTATCGCCAACGAAGAGGATTTCTTCAGTTTCCAGACCCTCAACATCGAGTAATCGCACGGCCTCTACGAACACCTCGGGGGCAGGTTTATCGAATCCGAACAACTTTGAGGCGAGAACAAACGGCGCTTTCTTGTGGATTCCAGTCGCTTCGGCCTTGTTGTGCTGGAACTGGTCTCCGTTGGTCAGTACTCCCCAGTTCACACTCGACGAATTCATCCAGTCGATGAAATCCATGGCACCGGGGATCATCTCCACGCGCTTCACCATCTGTTCGAAATAAAACGTATTGTGCGAATCTGGATCACCAGCAACAGTAGGCCATTTTTTCTGTATTTCAACAAACGCCTCTCGTGGATTTGTCATGTTGCCCGATGATAGCGACCAGAAGAAATCCAGCGCATCTGGCCATGATGTTGTGCTGTGGATCACCTCGTGGCGGTCATAGAGAGCGCGGTAAACATCGCCATACGCCGCTTCGCGACCGATCAGGGTGTCGTCCATATCGAAAAGTGCCGCGCGGAATTTATGATTGCCCATAGATTGAATCGTAGGTGTAGCCCAGCCGGTGCAAGCCGCAGCATGAACCGTATGAGCGGCTGAAACTAGACGTCAGCCGGTGAATTGTCCTCGGCGTTCCACGAGCCAACATAGCGATCATGCTGGGGATCGAACGGCCGTTCGGCGAACACTGATTCGTCGAGATCGGTACCCAGTCCGGGTGCTGTTGGTAGTTCGAAATAGCCGTCTTTGATCTGGAGCGGAGTCGTCTGCACCTTGTCATGCCACGGCATGTCACGGGCAGTTTCGAGGATCTGGAAGTTCGGAACCGTTGCGCAAACGTGCATCGATGCCGCCGTGGCTATCGGACCGTTCGGGTTGTGTGGAGCAAACTTGATGTACTCGATCTCGGCCATCGAGGCGATTCGCCTGATCTCAGAAATACCGCCAGTGTGTGCGATATCTGGCTGAATCACATCGACGAGGCGGCGGTGCAGTATTTCTTTGAAGCCGTACCTGAAAAACAGACGCTCACCTGTCGCTATATCAGTTTTGTGACGGGCGTTTCGCACCTGCTCCATCGCTTCGAGATTGTCCGGCGGCACAGGCTCTTCGAAGAAAGTTACGTTGAACTCCTCGATAGCTGCTATTTGGCGATTCGCCAGCGACGGGCGCGCTCGACCATGGTTGTCGATCATGATCTCTACGTCCGGTCCAAGCTCTTCCCTCATGCCCTTGATCTTCTCATGAAGAGCGTCGACAACGTCTTTCTCGTAGAACTCGGAACGCCCGACTACCCAACCACCAGTTTTGAAAGCTGAAAATCCCTGGTCGACAGCGTCTTTACCTCCACGAAGGTCCGAGGCGTGTGTGTAGGCGCGAACCCGATCACGAACGGCACCACCGAGCATTTTGTAGATAGGAAGGTTGTAGACCTTGCCTGTGAGATCCCACAGCGCGATGTCGATCGCGGCCATTGCCGAACCCATCACCACGCCACCGCGCCAGAAACCGTGGCGATACATGATCTGCCAGTTTTTCTCGATCTCGGTCGGGTCCCGGTCGATCAGGCGAGTTGCAAGCGTCTTGATCCCCGCTTCAACAGCTTCTTCGTGCCGTTCAAGGGTTCCCTCACCCCACCCGTGAACACCCTCATCGGTCTCGACCTTGCAGAAAACCCAGTTCCGGTTTCCGCCATGCATGATGAATGTCTTGATGTCGGTGATTTTCATATGTTTCTCGAAGCGCCCTTGCTCATTGGTCGTGCTAAGACTCCGGTGTACCCGCAGCGATTTGGTGCTTGATTCTAACTACGTTGCAATGACTGGGCGACGACTAGATGTCTTTGATTTTCGGGTAGATGATCAGTGTCAAAGCAAGAACGCCCAGCACGCCTGCGGAGAGCAACGCATACCCGGCACTCACGCCCCACCTGTCGGCGACTATTCCGGCGGCGATACCTGCAGCTGGAGAGAGTGCAGTATCGAGAAGAGTGGCCGAGATGATTCGACCCCGCAACCTATCGGGTGTCACTTCCATCAAAGTGGCGCTGTTTCCTGCTCTGAACAGGGTCTGCGAAGCGCCGATCCATATGATCAACGGGAATGCCATCCACACAACGGTAGCGCCGGCAAAACCAAGCAGTGCGAGGCCGTACGAGAGTGTAGCCAGCAACATCAGGCGACCCTTGTACCCAACGCTCTTACGGGAAGCGATGAACAGCCCCGCTGCCAAGCCGCCGACGGCACCCACAGATGTCAGGATCCCCATCATTCCGATTGAGTACCCGTATCGCTGCTCGACCAGCTGAGGCAGCAGCACCTGGTGTGCGAATCCAATCGACAGTGGCCCGAGTCCGAGCATCACAAGGGCAAGAATCACTCGATGTCGACCGATGTATATGAATCCCTCCATCAGTTGAGAAAACGGGTTGCCTCTCGGTCTTCTCGACGTGATTTCGGGAATCGCAACCTTTGTCGTAGTCCAGATAACTAAGACAAACGCACCGGCCGACCATACATAGGCCCAGCCGACGTCAGTCGCCGCTATCAGTAATGCGATCAGTGCGGGGCCGCCCAGACGAGTGCTGTTAATCGCTATCGAATTGAGAGACATGGCGTTGATCATGTCTTTCTTATCAACGAGATTCGGAATGATCGAAGTTCTAACAGGCTGGTTCATCGCCATTCC